>Ga0172382_10000721_pt1 | contig 61665 bp, 58 predicted proteins | sample Leawel138RmetaG_FD_122245 | JGI IMG/M metagenome (GOLD analysis project Ga0172382, IMG submission 122245) | Leachate microbial communities from a municipal landfill in Southern Ontario, Canada - Leachate well 138R metaG | ecosystem: Engineered > Solid waste > Landfill > Unclassified | place...
CAAACAATCTGGGTATACTGATAGTAGACATCGGGTCATCTCCTTTTGGTTGTTATCTTATTAGGAGTATTACCCGGTGTCCTTTTTTTACTCATTTTGGTCAACACTTACGGAGATGAACCTTCATTCTTAATACGCGATGGGCGAGTCCCGGACCGTCAGCCCAGTCTCCAATAGTTCGCTTGGGTCTGTGTAAAGAATAACCTGGGTGCCAATGGGTACATAGACATCCGATAGTGGAATCTGGTCGGTAACTATAGGTCCAGTGCCTACAACAGTAAAGGATAGTCCCGCTTGGATCACTTGGCTTTGGGCTTCAGATAGCGGAAGACTGACTACCTTTGGTACTTTCACTTGTTTTTCCTCTTTGCTATCCTCTAGTTTTTGCTCAACGTTCAGGTATCGAAGCATCGGCAGAGCAAAGACAGCAAAAGCGGGTGCAGCGATCACACCACCGTAGTAAGCCCCCGTGGGCTCCCACAGTACAATCAATGCGGCAAATTGGGGGTCATCCATGGGGGCAATGCCAAAAAACGAAGCGATTACCTTAGAACGGCTGTAGACGCCTCCTTCGGCAATCTGAGCAGTTCCGGTTTTTCCACCAACCCGGTATCCCGGAATATCCGCGTGACGGGCTGAGCCGTTGGCCACCGCGGAGCGGAGCATGATAGAGGCCTGACGTGCCGCTTCTACCGAGACGGGTTGCCTACGTACTTGAATATCTGTCTCCTCAATTACATTACCGTCATGATCTACAACCGTCTTCACATAGAAGGGTTTCATCAGGTTTCCGCCGTTGCTTACGGCACACATGGCGTTTAGTAGCTGTAAGGGAGTTACACTAATGCTTTGACCAAAGCCCATATTTGCCCAGGAAACCGCGGGAACATCAGGGCTAGGCGAGTACAAGATTCCAGAGGCTTCCCCTGGAAAATCAACCATGGAGAGTTCCCCAAAGCCGAAGTCTCTAATATATCGGTAAAAGCCCCTGCCTTCTTCTAGTTCGGCCAACTGCATACCTAGTTTCGCGTAGACTGGATTGCATGAGTTTTCCATTGTCTCAATGAAGTTCTGAGAACCATGGCCTGCGCTGTACCAGCATTTGATTGTCCATCCGGAGACTCGAATAAAGCCAGGATCAAAGTATCTAGTCTCAAGAGTGGTAATACCTGCATCCAAGGCAGCAGCAGCAGTCACTGCTTTGAATGTTGAACCAGGTTCATAATTATCGGTAATAGCTACATTTCTTCTGTTTCGATCCGGGTATTTCCAGTAACTTGCAGCATCGAAGGATGGGTAGATCGCTGTGGCAAGGATCTCCCCGGTGTTGGGCTCCATCACAAGGATCAATCCTTGTTTTGACCCAGTCTCTTGGGTAACCCGAGCAATTTCCGATTGGGCCATCAACTGAATGTTTCGATCAATCGTGAGATAGATATCATACCCGTCGATGGGTTTGATGTAGCTATGCACACCATGAGGGATTTCCCTTCCCATGGAATCTCGCTCTACTAGAACGGCGCCCGGTCGGCCCCGTAAGAGTGTGTCGTATTGCAGCTCGATCCCCTCTAATCCCTGGTTATCAATGCCAACAATACCGAGTACCTGGGGAGCAATTGTACCATCTGGATAATACCGTACGGGATTTTCCACAATCCCAATTCCGGGTAAGTCGAGACTTCGAACGGACAAGACTTCTTCATCGCTAACACGTTTCTTGAGCCATTCGGCAGCGGTTCTGGCCTTCAATCGCTCAAGCACGAAGTCGTAATCTAATTCGAGTACATCGGCTAAAAGGCGAGCGCTTTTCTCCGGTTCTTCTACTTCCACAGGTATGGCATACACCGACGAGGCACTAATGCTTTTGGCTAGGACATAGCCGTTACGATCATAGATTGTGCCTCTTTTGGCATCTACCGGAATTGGTCGCAGACGTTGCTTTAGTCCTTCAGCTTGAAAAAACTGATACTGTAGGAGCTGGACATATAGCAGTCGACACACCGCTATGGAAAAGAAGAGGAAAATGGCACAAAACAGCCAAATGATCCGCTTCCTGCTAACTAGGAGTATATCTTGATACAAGAACGGTTCCTCCCACTACGGTTTACTTCCAAACAAACTAAGTACCCAGCCAATGATCCTGGTTACAACATTAGATGTACCTACGCCGTGTTTTGCCACCACCGTAATTGAGCCGATTGGCTCATCATCTCGATAGAAGACTAGCTTGCCAAAGGGATGTCCTGGATCTATTGGAGCTTTCGGTGCGGGGTCGAGTTCTAGTTTCGTCACCAAGGGCGGCCCTTCGTAACCAGGGGGGATATGCGCTTTAAAGGGGGATCCAGCCACCAAGGGCACACCTTTGCGTGCACCACCACTGATGATCCCCTGACCCACTTCTTCACCCTTTCTGATCACTAACTGCAGATTCTCAAATCCATAGTTTAGAAGACCCCTCGTCTCTTGGAAGCGGGTTTCTCGATTGGCCGCACCTAGTACTACCGTGACAAGACGCCATCCGTCAAGACTGGCGGATGCTACCAGACTGTGCCCGGCAGGGGTTGTAAAGCCAGTCTTGCCCCCTTCAGTACCAGGATACTGACCTAGAAGAGGATTAGAATTGGCAATTTCAATCCCTAGGGATTTGACATAATATTTTTCTGTTCTCACTACCTTGGCAAACACGGGGTTCTGCATCGCGACTCTAAATAACTGTGCCAAGTCGTAGGCTGTTGAGTAGTTTCCCTCCCAACTCGGCTTAAGTCCTGTGGCATCAGCAAAACTTGTGTTTTGCAGACCTAGCTCAGCGGCCCGTTTGGTCATCATTTCCGCAAAGGCATCCTCCGAACCAGCCTGATAAACCGCCAGCATGTATGCCGCATCATTGGCAGAGATCAAAGCAGCCGCGTACAAGAGCTCCTCAACAGTATATTTCTGGCCTTTCTTAACACCTAGTTCCGTTCCTTCCAAGGTTTGGGCACCGGCATCAGCAGTAACGACGTCTGTAAGGGAAATCCTTCCTGCTTGAACGTTTTCTGCTGTAATGAGCAGAGTCATCGTCTTGGTGAGGCTAGCAATAGAACGTTTCTCCCAGGCGTTTTTCCCATAGAGCATCACGCCGGTCTGACCATCTACGAGTACAACTGCCGCAGATGAAATGCTAGGTTCTTGTGCCTTCACCACGTCCGTTCCAAGGCATAATGGTGCAATAAGACACCACAGGAGGAGACATGCTATGTTTTTCAGCACATTGCATCACCTGCGATTAGCTTTTTGTAGATCATATTGTATCAGTAGGGCCTTTATGCCCCAAAGTTAACATCTCCAACTACTACGCATACACTGATTAGGTAAAGGGGGCTTTAGTCTATGCGCGCCAAGCTTCTACATACACAGGAACGGGAGTTATTCAATGCCTTTGTCCGATCCCAGAATGGTAGTTTCCTGCAGTCTTTTGAATGGGGAGAGTTGAAGCAGTTTACCGGTTGGCAGCCACTTAGACTGGTCTTGGAGGATGGAGGACAAATCCACGCCGGCATATCCATACTTATCCTGCCACTGCCGATGGGGCGAAGCATCCTCTATGCTCCCCATGGCCCAATAATCCCCAACTGTAATCAGAGACTACTGCATCTGTTGCTGCAGGAGATCGAACCCATTGCAAGGGAGAATAGGGCTATCTTCCTCAAAATTGACCCACCTATTCCTTCCACACAGACTCAGTATCGTAAAGCGCTGCTGGAAGCGGGTTTGAGGCTTGTGGATAAGGGGAAAAACTTCGAAAATGTTCAGCCCAAGTACGTCTTCCGCTTGGGTATTGAAAAAAGCGAAGAGGAGCTCCTAAATGATATGAAGTCCAAAACCCGCTATAACATCCGATATGCCCTACGAAAGGGTGTGAAGGTGCGGTGCTCAATGGACAAGAGGGAGCTTGAGGGCTTCTACACTCTCCTCCTTGAGACCTGCAAGAGAGACGGCTTCTCCGTTCGCTCCTTTGCATATTTTTCTCGGATGTGGGACATTTTTGTCCCCCGAAATATGGCCCGATTATTCCTTGCTCACTATGAAGGTCAACTCCTATCCGCAACACTGCTGTTTCTCTTTGGCAAACAAGCCTGGTATGTCTACGGTGCATCCAGTAATGAGCACCGCAATCTACAACCAAATTACGCCATCCAATGGGAGATGATCCGCTATGCTAAGCAGAAAGGATGTACCGTTTATGACTTTCGTGGCATTAGCGGTGATCTAGATCCGGAAAACCCCCTCTACGGACTATATCGTTTCAAAGAGGGGTTTAACCCTACCCTCGTTGAATACATCGGGGAGTTCGATCTGCCATACAATGTCCTGCTATGGCAGCTATATAACAAAGGAGAACCTTTGCTCCGACAAATGATGTTAACCAAGGAACCTTTGAAACAAAGGATAAAGGGACTTCTCTTCCCAAGGAGCAGTTCCTAATGTACCCATTGCCACCAGTCTGGGTTGAAGTAGATACAGATAAGCTACGAAGCAACTTTTCCAAGGTAAAGGCCACCGTTGCCACACCTATCGCAGCGGTGGTAAAGAACAATGCCTACGGCCACGGACTAATAAGAACCAGCCAGTTCTTTGCTAAATGGGGCGCCAATATGCTTGCCGTAAACAGCCTCGAAGAGGCCCGCGCACTCCGTAAAAGCGGTATTAACAAACCAATCCTAGTCCTTTGCCCAGGGCTACCCTTTCAAGCGGAACAGGTGGCGTTGCTCGGTCTTACTCAGACCCTATGTACCTTACCTATGGCTAAGGCATTGATTCAGGCGGGAGATAAGTATAATCGGCGCATCAAGGTGCATCTGAAAATCGATGTCGGCATGGGCAGAATAGGTCTTAGACCCGATGAGGCCATTGAGTTTGTAAGACAGACCCGCTTGCTTGATCCTAAGGGTATCCTGGTGTGGGATGGTATCTACACCCACTTCCCCTGCGCGAGCAATCTATCGAAGACAAGAAAACAGTTGAGTCTTTTTCTAGGGACCGTTGAAACCCTACGGAACCGTGATTCAGTGTTTACATATGTTCATGCAGCTAATAGTACAGCGGCTATGGTCCTCCCTGAGAGCAGATTGGAACTTGCCCGCATTGGCAATGCCCTGTATGGCCAGTGTACCGCAAGCTCCACAGAGAACACATGGTGCCTGAAGGCCTATGTATCCACTGTAAAACACCTATATAGGGGGGATACCCTCGGCTATGCAAGCACCTATAAGGCCACAGACACTGTAGCTATCGGTACCATTCCCATTGGATATGGGGACGGCCTGTTGCTAGAACCCCAAGGCTCTCCTCTTCAAGAAACACTAAAGGGACTCAATACCTGGCTTGCATCCATAGCCCGTAAAATTCTTCGTAGGGATCACCCCATGATCCACTACCGTGGCAAGCCCACCCGTTTTCTGGGCCGTACATCCATGGGAATGGCCACAATACAAGTACCCATGGATACAACCGCTACCATGCAAGATCCGGTGGAAATATATCAACGGTTCACTTCGATTCCTCCGCATATACCCCGGGTGTTTATGGGAAATGGTCGTCCCCTATGTGCGGAGATATCCTACCGGACCTATCCAATTGTCCTTAAAGAAGGCCATTGCTACTTAGTTGACTCTCATATCCTCCCCAGGCTTCGCATATGATGCCATAGACAGCTTGTGCGGGAGATGAACACCTTGATTAACATTATCTGGCTGATTTTAATTGTCCTTGGTGTAATTACTACAGCATACAAGGGCAACATAGAATCGATTACTTTAATCACCGTAGAAGCTTCCACTAATGCGGTCACCATCGCCTTTCAGCTGATTGGGCTAGTCGCTTTTTGGTCCGGTATGGCAAGAATCGCAGAGGAGGCAGGTCTTACCACCGCTTTAGCAAAACTAATGGGCCCTGTAATCCGCTGGCTGTTTCCGAGCATCCCCAAGGATCATCCCGCGCTTGCCGCGATTGCCATGAGTATGAGCGCTAACTTACTAGGGCTGGGTAACGCTTGTACTCCATTGGGTATCAAAGCTATGTCCGAATTACATACGTTAAACCCCGATCCAGAACAGGCCACCGCCGCAATGTGCACCTTTGTGGCTATTACGGCTTCAAGTCTAACGATTCTGCCCACCACCATTATTTCCCTCCGCGCGGCCATGGGCTCTATGAAGCCTGGGGCAATCATTGGACCTACCATGATTGCAACCTCCACATCAACCTTAGTCGCTATTGTCGCTGATCGTCTCATGGGGAGGTATCTACGATGATCGTTAAGCTGATGGGACTCATCTCAACCTGGACAATTCCCGTAATTCTCCTTGGTCTTCCCCTCTACGGCCAATACAAGGGAGTTAAGGTCTATGAAGCCTTTATTGAGGGCGCCAAAGAAGGCTACCAAACAGCTGTGCGCATTATTCCCTATCTGATAGCCATGTTTGTGGCGATCCGGATCTTCCAAGATTCCGGAGCTTTGCAGTTGATCTTGGCGCCCCTCCTTAGACCCATAGTCAGGTTCATGCAGATCCCTACAGAGGTGGTACCCTTGGCAATAGTAAGAACCCTATCCGGCTCGGGTGCCTATGCTCTCCTTTCGGAGTTGCTTCGTAGATTCGGGCCGGATTCGTTTACCGGAAGCCTTGCTTCAATCATGCAGGGTAGCACGGAAACCACTTTTTACGTATTGACAGTATATTTTGGTGCCGTTGGGGTAAAAGCGACCCGTCACACCCTTTCTGTAAGTCTGCTCGCGGATCTAGCTGGTTTTCTTGCCGCGGTTGTGGTCACCCACCTGCTCTTTAGTACCCAATGACCCGGTCCTCTTGCATATCCAAAAGTGCTCCGAAACGCTCATAGGATGATTTCAGCCTAGGCATTATTTCCCCAAGACTTGCGACCTTCTCTGGTTTGCGCAACTGCATGAATTCCCCGAGCCAGAAATCAATCTCACTATACACCCGACGCAACTCCTGTTTCTCATCGTTGTTCCTCGCCTCAAGGACCATCAGTTTTTCCCTCAACAGTTGGTTTTCCTCCTTGAGTTTCTCAAACTCATTGAGCACTTGAGCCCGGTTATGGAATAAATTGCACACATTAGCGAGTCCCCGGGTAAACTCGCCTAGCAGTTGCTTCACAGTGCTGTTTAGGCTAGCCATTTCTGCTTCAAGCACCTTAATCCTTTGATCCAATTCAAAGGAACGGCTGGGAAATTCCTGGAGAGCTTCCAGAAGGTCATCGCTGCTCTGCTCAGATTTACCCATGGTTGTTGAAACCATCCCATGTTGCTTCAGCAATGACTCGTAATGATTCTGGCACATTTCTGGTGTTGTCCCTGGGATTTTGCTCGCTAGAGTCTGCCAATCCATACCTTGTTTGGCCCACCGCCATAGATTCATCTCCGCCTCACTATTCCAGGTGAAGTCGGGGTTAGCTTTGCCAAGAAGCTTACGCACAGCACCTTTTTTGTCTTCCTGTTGTTTCATCTGCTTTCTATATACTTTCGGATCGATTTCATACTGTTTCAGCAATGCATAAAAACGTTGTGCAACAGCAGCTTTGCTTCTTCCTAGTTGCTTAATGAGATCATCTCTTTGTTTGAGGTTCCACCACGATTCTAGAATCAGCTCATCTTCAACTTCCGTATATTTGCGATTCATCCTGTTTTCCAATTCCATGCTCATACACACGCCCTCCATTCCAAATATTTCGGTCGCTCCCGTAACACAAGAGTTTCCCGTCATAGCGCTTTCTATACACCGACTGCACTGTTAGTATATGCAGCGGCAATTATTCCTGATAACCATGTATAATCCGCGCCCAAACTGCACATACTATGTATTAATCAGTATTAATGAAAGGAGCTTAAGGCTAATGAAACCGGACAAGGCGCAATCCCGCATTAATATGCTGCAGCAGGCAATCATATCTATTAAGCAGGATCCCAACCAAAATGAGCGGTTTAAGGAAAGAGGTCTGCGCGTTTTAGAGAAGGCCTATGAACAGGCACTAAGAGAGCTAGATGCCCGGTAGCCTACTCACCACCGAGCATAGAAAACATGTATTGGTCTCCTTCTTGTTACCCAAGCCCGGGGATTCACCCTTTGCTTGCTCCTGATCTGGTTGATTGGTAGAATAGAAGAAGTGTGAGCATAATAATACCAATCATCACCCACCTGTCTGGAGGAACTTGACACCATTGAACAACGTGATTTACTTAGATAATAGTGCCACCACAAGGGTTAGTTCTAAGGCTTTGCAGGCTGTGATCTCCGCCTTAGAGGTTGACTATGGAAACCCCTCATCGCCCCACGGGCTAGGCAGTAAAGCCGGTTCAATGCTTTCTGAAACTCGCCGCATATTAGCCTCAGCCATGGATTGCGCAGCAGATGAGGTGTTTTTCACCTCCGGTGGTACAGAAGCTAACAATCTGTGCATCAAGGGAGCGGCCCTTGCGCGCCGTCGCTTTGGTCAGCACATAATCACCAGCAAGATAGAGCACGCATCAGTGCTTGAATCTTGTAGATTCCTCGAGGATCTCGGGTTTACCGTTACATATCTTGATGTAGACCAAAACGGTCTTGTCGATTTAGACCAGCTCAAAGACGTTCTTACCGAGGGCACAACCTTAATAAGCATCATGTGGGTGAATAACGAGACCGGGGTCATCCAACCCCTAGAGGATATCTGCAAGATCCTAGAGCAAGTCGAGCCTGGGCCTTTACTGCATGTTGACGGTGTGCAGGCCCTTGGTAAGATAAGATTAAACGAGCTAGGTCCGGCCATTGATCTGCTCTCGATTAGCGGGCATAAGATCCATGCTCCCAAGGGAGTTGGTGCCGCAAAGATTAGGAAGGGGCTGAATCTAATACCCCTTCTCCATGGTGGCGGCCAGGAAGCGAAGCTACGTTCTGGAACGGAAAACGTACCGAGTATCCATGCCTTTGGTGTCGCTGCAGTAGAAGCCCTAGGGGATCTGGAGGAGAACAACCAAAGGATCCTGCGCATGCGAAACCGTTTGGTTGATCATCTGCAGGAGATCCCAAGGTGTAGGATTAATACTCCGTTAGAGCTATCCGTTCCCCATATTCTTAACGTTTCATTTGTTGGCATCCCAGGGGAAATGCTGATCCATCACTTAGAAGCCAAGGGACTCTACATTAGTACCGGTGCTGCCTGCAGCTCCCGAAAAGCTGAGGGAAGCCACGTTCTTAGAGCTTTGGGTATGAAGGATGATGTTATTACAGGCTCATGTCGGATTAGCCTAAGCCGATATAATACTGAAAATGAAATGGACAAGGCCGCGCAGATTATTGCGGATACGGTAAAGGAACTATCATACTTTGTATAGTTTTGTGGGGGATGCTTAACTATGGAAGAACTAATTATGATCCGCTATGGTGAAATAAGCTTGAAAGGTGGTAACCGGCGTTTTTTTGAAGATAAGCTGGTTGCTAATATCCGATCTGCAATTGCTGATCTAGGGGATGTAGACGTTTATAAAACGTACGGTAGAATCTTTGTCCGAGGGGTTAGGCAAGTCAGTACCGCCATTCGTAGATTCCAGGGGGTCTTCGGGATTGTCTCCATTAGTCCCGTATTACAGGTCTCTAAAGAGGTAGACACCATTAAAACAGTTGGTCTGGAGCTAATCAAGAGACTTGACCCGGCCCCAGGCACCACCTTCCGTGTTGATGCCCGTCGTTCGGACAAATCCTTTCCCCTAACTTCGATCGAAATCAACCAAGAAGTAGCATCAACAATTCTGCCTCAATTTGAGGATCTTGTGGTGGACTTATCCAATCCCGAGCTGCGACTTAGCATTGAAATCCGAGAAAAGTCCGCATATATTTTCGTGGAAAGCTATCCGGGAATGGGCGGTCTACCCGTAGGCGTAACAGGAAAGGGCCTACTGCTCCTTTCTGGAGGCATAGACAGCCCAGTTGCTGGTTGGATGGTCATGAAACGAGGCGTTAGGGTCGACGCATTGCATTTCCACAGTTTCCCCTTTACCGGAGAAAAGTCGAAGGAAAAGGTCATTAATCTGGCCAATATTCTAGCTGACTATAACCAAGGCATGCGACTGTGGATCGCACCCTTTACCGAAATCCAAAAGACCATCCATGCCCATTGCCGGCCAGCTCTTCGGATTACCATCATGCGTCGCATGATGATTCGTATCGCTGATCGCCTCGCCCAAAGGATCGGTGCGCTAATTCTAGTTACCGGCGAGAGCATTGGACAGGTGGCAAGCCAGACTCTAGAAAGCATGACCACCATCAGTGCCGTCACCCCGAAGCAGATTATACGACCTTTGGCCGCCTTCGATAAACAAGAGATCATCACCCGGGCCAAAGAGATCGGGACCTACGAAACCTCGATCCAGCCCTATGAGGACTGCTGTACTGTTTTCGTCCCGAAACATCCTAGCACCAGACCGAGCATTGAGGAGGCCGAAGGGGCCGAGGCCGGTATTGACTGGGATTCCTTACTCGATAAGTGCCTTGCCGATATGGAGGTCATTGCCATTCCTTAAGCCACCTACAGCTTAAGGTAGATCAAATTCGTCGTCCTCCCAGAAAGCAGGAATTTGCTCTTTAGACTCATCCTTCTCCGCTGCGGTTTGGTCCTTGGCTTCGGAGAAGGCTTCGACGAAAGCCTCATCTACCATGCGTTTACGCTCCTCCAACTTCTGGAGGAGCTGTTCTCCTGAGAAACCTTCCGCCTCCAATTCCTTGATTAGATCTTCAATTATCCCCCGATAGGCATGGGCGGTTCTAACTGGTTCAATAATCAGCCGGCCTCCTTCAATATAGCAGCTGGCGTTTACTCCAAACCCTAAAGCATCATGAAAGTCCTTAGGGATCGTAAACTGCCGCTTCGATGTAATCTTTACGTACCGAACCGAATCCATGGCATAACCTCCTTAGGAGCCTCTGAAACCTTTGAGCCTATCATAAGATAATTGTCTTAAATTCACAAGTATAGCTTTTATTCCAAGAGGCTAACACGACCTTGAGGTCCGCGTACGGACACTCACCTCACCTGCATATACCGGTACAAGGTTACCGCCAGGCTCCTGCACCACCAAAGCCCCATCTTCAGCGATGTCAATAGCCCTTCCGACTAATTCACCCCGGGGGTTTTGGACCACCACGTCTTGGCCTAACGTGGAGCATTTTTCCTTGCATTGGGCCAGAACCGGAGCAAAGCCATCCCTTAGGAAGTGCTCATAGGTATGCTCCAAACTGGAGAGTACCCTCTGCAAGAGCTCGACTCGATCAGTCCTCTTCTCCAGACTAATTAATAGACTAGTTGCCGTCTCTTGCACTTCCGGGGGCAATTGGGATCTGTCTACGTTAACATTAATGCCAAACCCTACAATAACTGCTTTAACTAGGTCGGGCTCTGCATCAACCTCCACGAGAATACCACAGCATTTTCGGCCATCGATCAGCAGATCGTTTGGCCACTTGATGGTACTTCCTTCAATCACTTCTTGAAGGGCAACAGCGGTCATTAGCGAAATCTGCGGTACCCATTGCAGGGGTATCTGGGGTCGGAGAAGAACAGAGCAGTAAATCCCCGCATGGGCCGGGGAAACCCAGGATTTGCCCCGGCGCCCCCTCCCGGCGGTCTGCTCTTCACAGAGCACAACTAGCCCCTCTAGTCCGTTGTTTCTAGCAAGCTCTTTACATTTCTTGTTGGTAGAATCCAGTATGGGTTCATAGCAGAAATCCCGACCGATTATCTGTGTTTCTAATCCCCGGCGGACCTCCCAGGGGTAAAGCCTATCTGGTTTTTTCACCAACTGATATCCCCGACTTGGCACCGCATCAATAACGTAACCATCTTCACGGAGTTGCTCCATCCATTTCCAGATGGCACTGCGGGTAATACCCATTTCGGACCGTAAACTTGCTCCACTAACATAAGAACCAGGGTTTGCTTCCAATATGTCCAGAAGTCTTTCCTTCACGTTGTCACTTCCACCATTGCTATTTTTGCAACACTAGCTTTTTTGTATTATAATTAGTTTTAGACATCAAGGACTCACCTACCTTCTTTTCAGACTAGAGGAGGAATTTCTATGCAAAGACAGAGAACTTCTTTCTACGTTGTGATTGGATTGGTATGTTTTCTTCTTGGGGGACTCGCAGTATCGGTGCTGATTAAACAGCCCCTATTAGCCGATGTAGCCCAACCTGATAGCTTAGTACAGAACTATGATAGTATCGACGATAGTCCGAGAACGTCGGTGCCACTTTGGAGCGATACCTTTGCTAATATCGCTCAACAGGTCAGTCCGGCTGTAGTGTATATCAGTACTGAATTTCCCGAAGAACAACGTCAGCAAAGTATCTTCGACAATTTCTGGATGCCCTTCTTCTCCATTCCCGAGCTGAAGACACAACGAGCACCTCGCCTTGGAACCGGATTTATTATTAATGACGAGGGCTACATCTTGACTAACCAGCATGTAGTTGGGGACAAAGGGGACAAACAGACTATTACCGTGACTTTGTCCACCCCCGAATTCCAAGGACAACTTCCTGCAGTATTAGTCGGCTCAGATTGGACACTGGATCTTGCGGTCATCAAGATTGAGAAGCCAGAGGCACTAGACAAACTACCTTCAATCCCCTTAGGGGACTCTTCCGATACACGACAAGGAGACTGGGTCATGGCTATCGGCAATCCCTACGGTGATGCCCTCGATCATACGCTTACCGTCGGGGTCATTAGCGCTAAGGGTCGCAGCATCCAAATCCAAGATACAGAGACAAACAAGGTGCGAACTTACAGAGAGCTGATGCAGACCGACGCATCGATTAACCCAGGTAACAGTGGCGGTCCCTTGATCAATGTATGGGGTGAAGTCATTGGCATTAACACGGCCATTCATAGTGCCGCCCAGGGGATCGGTTTCGCTATTCCGGTTAACAAAGCCAAGGATGTCCTAGACATGCTAATTACTGACGGGAAGGTAACTAGGGCTTGGCTTGGAGTAACCCTCGTGAATATTACCCAAGAAATTGCGGATTGGGCCAGCCTTACTGATACCGATGGGGTCATGGTCTTCGATGTGGTACGGGGTAGCCCGGCGGCAAAAGCTGGCCTTCAAGTGTATGATATCATCCGTCGAATAGATGATATCCCGATTACCTCGGATCAGGATTTGGTTGATACGATTGCTAAAATGAAACCCGGAGATAAAATCATGGTTGCCATTGTACGTCAGGGAAAGGGAATGCTCATTCCAGTAACTCTGGAGGAGACACAATAGAAGAAATCCTTGTCTGTGGGAGGAGTATCCTTCCCACAGACAGGATCTATCGACTAGAAGGACTAGCGTGGGCTCACATAATGATAGTTCTTCTTTGTAAGCACTAAGCAGTTCACCCAGCGGCCCCATTTCCGGCAAAGGTACGCGCCATATAAGATGCAACTAGTATTATGCATTGACACCTCTCAGCGATGCTCCAAGCGCATTGAGATTACGAGGCCTACCCCTAAGATTGTTCCCCACAAATAGTGATTAAGCAACTGCCGTGCCCCAGTATGATCCCCTTGTTTAACTGACGGCCCATCCCCTCGTACCGGTAACCAACACTTGCGGTCCTGCTTCCCGTTTGCAGTCATGTATATCCTAAAAGGGAACCCGAAAGTCTCTTCACCCTTCTATGGGCGCTAGGGCTTTAGCCTTCCTCCTGGTGCCAGGACGGAACGGTTATAGACAAAGCAGCGGAGCGGTAGTATAATAAGCATACAATACGAGTATTATTATCCTATCACAAGAGGTGGTGCACATGATAAATATTAGGCCGTCTGCGGCTATACGGAAAAACTATAATGAGATCTCCGAGCTGTGCAAACGTACTGGAGAACCAGTTTATCTGACCAAAAACGGCGTTGGCGATCTCGTCGTGATGGATGTGGAGGCATTCGCCCGACTTGAAAGTATGCTGAAACTCAAAGAGAAACTACTGCAATCGGAAATTGACATCCAAAGGGAACGGACCTACTCCGTAGAGGAAACCGCCGTCGCTATGCGTAAGGCTATCTCGGAGGTTACCAATGTCACAACAGAGTAAGCCTTACACGGTGAAAATCACAGAAACCGCGTGGGAGATGCTCATTTCTCATACTCGGTTTTTTGCTAACGTCAGCACGCCGGCTGCAAACAGGCTGATTGAAGCCTTTGTTGAAGTGACTGACAACCTTGCCACGATGCCGGAGCGCAACCCATGGCTAGAACATGATTCGATTCCTTTTCGGAAGTACCGGAGACTGCTATTTCGCAAGCATTATATGGTCCTTTATCAGATACGGGAAAACGTTGTCTATGTAACGGCAGTGGTAGATTGCCGGGGAGATTATTGCTGGCTGCTATGACGCCGCCCGACTGTCAGAGCACGGCGGAATACCTCCGCCCGATCCCTTGGTTTGCTCTGCTCCTTGCCTCGCGTTCTTCAGCTCTCTCAAAGTTGTTCTTGGTTTTCAAGCCAAAGGATAGCCCCCCTTTACTCTATTACCATTGCAGTATCTAGCAATACCTCCGACCCTAATCTAACACTGCTAGTCTTTTTGCGGATCGCGTCTTTTCCTCTATCGCGGTCACCTGGGTTGGTGATTCGTGGGTTTGAAAATAATGGTCCTCGTATGCGGCGTGACTCAGGAAGTCCTAGGTGGCAGCGAACCTTCGTCCGTCCAACTTAAGCGCACTGTGTCAATAGGCCCATTGGGAATCCCAATGGGCCTATTAATTCGAGGAGATTAATTTACAATATCAATTCAGGGTCTTTGCTGCTACGCACAATCTCAACTTCAACGGAGCTCATTAAGCCTCCCACAGGCGGTTGTGGTTTGCGGACCCTCACCACTACACCATCTACACTCAAAGCTCCTAAGACCGTATCAGCGATAGACTCGGCCAGGGCCTCCAGAAGGTTATATTCCCCTTCTTCAACCAACTCCTTCACAATCGTGTAGATGTCGACGTAGTTGACGGATAACTCAGGATCATCGGTCCTTCCCGTGTTCTGTAGATCTAAATCGAGCTCTAGATCTACCTCCACCCTTTGCCCTAATTCCCTTTCTGCGGCAAAGGCTCCATGATAACCGTAGAAAACCATGTTGTTTAGCCTAATTCGATCGCTGGCCATACTACTCCTCCTTGAAGTGTAGTCGCAGCAGGACTAGTCTTCCCGAAATCCTGTCCCTTATGCTTTATTCTGCCTCAATTGCCGGAGAATGCTTCCTTTGAATCACTGGGGTTTGGTCTTTTGTTCCCCCACTAATCTTGGTAGCAGAGGGTTCCTGAACCGGGCTTGGTTGGGATTTGTCTTCGGGTATATTGGCACCATGCTCCATCGCCAATTCAAACTCCTGGCAATTTAGCGTCTCCCGTTCGAGCAATGCTTCCACAACATTATCCAGTTCCCGCTTGTGGGAGGTTAGAACCTCACCTGCGCGCTTATGGGCTCCTTCAACAAAACCTCTGACTTCCTGGTCAATTTGGGCTGCTACATTCTCACTGTAATCTCGGTCCCTGCCGAGATCCCGTCCAAGGAAAACCTGAGTCCCATCGGATCTACCAAAGGTTAGAGGACCAAGCTTCTCGCTCATACCCCATTCTGTCACCATTTTCCGGGCAAGTTTGGTACTCCGTTCAAGGTCATTCTGTGCGCCGGTGCTTACCTCACCATCAAAGGCGAGTTCTTCAGCGGCCCTTCCACCTAGTAATACCGCTAAGTCATCTAAGAGTTCCGACTTGGTAGTAACGTACCTTTCTTCCACCGGCAAGGTAGCCGTATGACCTCCAGTTCTCCCCCGCCCAATAATCGTGACTTTATACAGTGGATCGGCGTGGGGTAGACAATGGGCTAGCAACGCGTGACCAGCTTCGTGATAGGCAAAGACTAGCTTGTCCTTTTCACTGAGGACCCGTTTGCGATTCTCGGGACCCATCATCACTCGGTCCGTTGCCTCTTCGCATTCAGCCATGGTTACCTTCCGCAAACCCCGCCGGGCAGCAAGAATAGCGGCCTCGTTCATTAGGTTCTCCAGATCTGCCCCAGAAAAGTAGGGAGTGCGTTTAGCCAGCACCTTCAGATCGACATCCTCAGCCAGTGGTTTCCCGCGGGCATGAATTCTTAGAATCTCTTCTCTACCCCGGACATCAGGTACATCCGCTACCACCCGTCGATCAAATCGGCCTGGCCGCAGAAGTGCCGGATCGAGAACATCGGGACGGTTAGTTGCCGCCATAATGATAATCCCCGTATTGGACTCAAAACCATCCATTTCAACAAGGAGTTGGTTTAGTGTTTGCTCTCTTTCATCGTGGCCTCCGCCAAGACCCGCGCCTCGCTGTCTTCCCACAGCATCAAGCTCATCAATGAAAACGATGCAGGGACTATTTTTCTTAGCGGTATCAAATAGGTCTCGTACACGGGAGGCTCCGACACCAACGAACATCTCCACAAAGTCTGATCCACTAATACTAAAGAAGGGAACCCCAGCCTCACCAGCTACAGCTCTAGCTAGAAGCGTTTTACCCGTGCCGGGAGGACCAACAAGTAGCACCCCTTTGGGAATTTTGGCGCCCAAATCCACGAATTTCTTGGGTTGCCTTAAGAATTCGACAATTTCCAGTAGTTCTTGTTTGGCTTCATCCAAGCCAGCAACATCATTAAATGTCACCCGGCTTTTCTCTTCGGAATACATCTTAGCGCGACTCTTCCCAAAGGACATGGCCTTGTTACCGCTGCCTTGCATCTGATTAATCAGAAACAGCCACAACACCACAACGACTACGATGGTGAATACCGTTGGGAGAAACGACCACCACCAGGCCCGGTCCTTCTCCGCTTCAGCACTGACGGATATTCCTAATTCATATAATCTGTCGGCCAGATTTAGGGTGCCGTAGGGAATCTCCGCATAGATAACAGAGCCATCATGTAATTTCCCTTCTATGCGCTGCCCACCAATCATTCTCGCCGACTCTAATTGTCCTCTGTTAGCGTAGTCCATAAATTCTGTATAGACTACCTCTCGGGGACTAGCACTATCCCGGTAGAACATATTCACCATAAAAACAGCTACAATTGCAATTAAGAGGTAGACACTCAAACCTCTTAGAAACCTGTTCAAAAAATACCCTCCTTTCGGTGTTGACACCGGAACAAATGGGTAATGGAGGAGCTCATAAGCATAGTTCTCCTTATTCTTTGACATTATACCATAGGGGTTAGGTGATTACAATTGAAAATCGTGGACTTAAGCGCCCCATATCAGGGCTACACTAGTTGATGAAAGATCAGTGTTTACGCTGGCGTGGGGCCCCGCAAGAATAGTCTAGCATGAAACTGGGATGATTCATATACTTTGCCCCGTGTTTTCTAGTTGAAGTCTGAGAACTTTCGAGGTCCCCTTAGTTATTTTCACTCGCTCTGCAATGGTAAACCCCGGTATCCATACAACGCCCCGTTCATCACAGACTAGGGGAACTACATCACGCAGACTAAGGGGAATCTTTGCGTCAATGAAGATATCCTTAAGTTTTCGAGTACCAGGGTTGCCCAGAAGCTGCGCCCGGTCACCTTCTTTCCTTCCTCTTACAAGCAGCGAACCGTGACAACGATCAAGATCAATATGTTCCATAAGATGCACATGATCGCATTTGCCAAGGAGATAAGAAACTAGTGCCTCTCGGCTACCTTCTTTGGCGAGGCGAAGATCAGCGGGAAACTCATCCAGTATCGTCGCTGACACCTTCAGTCTAACGTCATCTAGGCGACACTCACCGGGGCAGTGAAGCAGGCAACTATGGATCGTCCTCTTCTTGCCGATACCCTGTCCTCTAGATAACCTAAGCCAAGCATCACTTGTTTGAACTCTACACCCGTTTGGCCAATCGATTCGTGTATCCTCACTTAAGTGCATGAGTAAATCCTCAACATGCTCAAAGGTCAATCCCCTTGTGTATCCTGTGAGTTCCCGGTATGCCTTACGAAGAAGCCTCCTTTGTACTGCTATGGGTAAATCCCGAAACTTGGCCATTGGAAAGGAGATCCTATTGCGATCCACAATCGCAAGCTGGCGGTAATACCGCGTCATCAAAGCGGCCATCACTGCTTCCTCGTGGTAGGTGATGCTAGCTAATTGGGCAAGGGAATGCGTGATCCTTGGATTGTACCCTTTTAACAGGGGCAAGAGTTCAAGGCGAATCTTATTCCTTAAGTAGATAGGTTGTCGATTCGTAGCATCTTCGTAATATGAGAGATTCCTCTCCGCGGCATAGGACAGAATATCCTCTCGGGTACAGTCGATAAGCGGACGAATATACTCGCCCCGTACCGGAGGGATTCCCGCGATACCTAAAGACCCAGTACCTCTTAAAAGGTTGATCAACACCGTTTCTGCTTGATCATCGGCATGATGTCCTAGAGCCACCCTTTGGGCATTAACCCCATTTAAGAGTTCTTTGAAAAAACCATACCGGGCTCTTCGTCCAGCTTGCTCGATGGATTGTTTCGCCGTCGCAGCAAGGTGCGCCACGTCCACTTCCCGATAGCTAAAGGGAATGCCATACTGTACAGCAAGTCTGCGCACATAGGCGCATTCCTCCCCGGCTTCCTCCCGCAGAAGATGATTGAGATGGGCCACATGTAAATCGAGGTTCCATCTATCTTTGAGGCGAACCAAAATATCCAGTAGGACCACCGAATCAGGACCGCCGGACACGGCTACGATGACTCGATCGTTAGGCTGCAACATATGATAACGCGAGATTGTTTGATCCACCTGTCGCACTAAGTCCATAGGGCACCTCAATGTCATATCCTAAGTTGATTATAGCATATCCAAAGAAGGAGTCACCGCTATTGACCCAGCCGGACATACAGAGGAATATCTTCACTAGGTAAATGATGTTTCGGCGTACATCGGGTAATCCTACTCACTACTATGGTCACATCGTCAGGTAGTTCCTCACCGACAATCTTCCTGATTTCCTCCAGGACTTTTCTTGCAATCTTGCCTGGGTCATTGGTCTTGATGTGGGCTAAGAGTTCCGCCACCCATTGTTCGGATGCAGCGATGTCATTTTGCGGATCGATTACACCATCGGTGATCATTACAAGAATATCACCATGCTCTAGTGTTCGAGTTTGACTGTGAATCTCTATATCGGGGAAGATACCAACAGGTAACGAGTTCGCACGGACTATTTCCACCTCGTCTTTTCTGACAATGAAACTTGGAGTAGAACCAATCTTAATAAACTCAGCCTGCCCTGTATACATATCAATTAGGGCAAGATCTATAGTGGCAAAGGTCTCTTTTGCGGATCGCAATAATAACACCGAGTTTACTGTCTGCAAAGCGAACTCCTTGTCGAACCCGTTTTCGAGCATTTTCCCCAACATATTTATAGTAGCCTTACTCTCCTTAGCAGCCTCAGGACCAATTCCCATTCCATCGCTGACCAGAAGGGCTATCTGACCATTGGGCAATGACAGCTTTGTCCATTCATCACCACTGACCGTATCCTTAGGAACATTTACAGCGATGGTCTCCAGACTGAATTCCCTGACAGGCAAAAATGTACATCGACATCTTGCCTCATTCACACAGCCCCGCTGCCAAACAGCATAGGATTCACCGGTAATCTGATTGATTAGGCCCGGGATCCTGTTGCTGCACAGATTCTGCCCATGGCAAAGTCTTTCTCGCTCCAAAGTGATCCTTCGTACTCCCCCTTCGTCGGTGACTAATACCTCAGTGGGAAGCAGACCGTGTAGGGTAAGTTGCTCCTTGAGGACCCTTTGAATGCCCATATCTGTACAGGCTCCTACCTCGAATTGTGCCGCCACTTCTTTAATGATACTGGATACACCAATAAGCTGCCTGCGCACAATCCCTCTGCTTTCGTTAACCCGCTGACCCCAGTAGTTGCTGATCCGGAGTCTTTCGACGGCTTCTTTTAGGGTGGAAGTAAGTTTGTGCGAATGGAGACAACACTTCTGTAGCCGCGGCGGCAGATCCCGAAAGGTGAAGTCATTCCTATTTTCAAAAGACGCTAGTAGCTCCACAAAGTCCCAGTAGGTTTGATAGAAGTTGGTCTCCCAGCAGTTGCGATAGCTAACACAAGAACAACAGGCCTTCTCCGAAATGTATTCACAGATCCTATTGAGTTTTGATTGCCTACTTTGCTCACTATCCCCATCGTCGGTAAAAGTAGAAGCAAGTTCCTCAAAGACCCGGGACATTCCAGACAGCTTATCGGTGAAACACTCCTTCAAAGCCAAGGTAGCCTCTGTAACGTTAACTTGCTGGTACTGAACAGGAAGAAAGCGTTGCATGCTATCTAAAGCCTTCCTGGGAATGAGGAGGAAAATGAGGCCAGCAATCAGACTGGCTGCCATTTCATCAATTAGAAGTGGAGCCAAGCAAAGATAGAGAATAGCTTGGCTTGTCAAAAACCCGAATACCATCCATCCCCGGGCTTTGTGTCGAAAAAGGCCAGCAATTGTCCCCGGAAAACCCAACGAACCGAGCAACAGGGTTGGAGTTGACAGTGGCAACATCAATCCAATTCCCACCGTCGTACCAAGTGCCGCGGCAGAGCCGGCTCCCCCAACGTAGGCAGCGGTCAAAATTGCTAAACCACTGATGACATAGACAATCTGAAACCCAAGGACCCGTACAGTACCGATGCCAATAATGGCTCCTAATCCGACTAGTGAAAGGCTAATAAACTCCTTGGAGGAAAAAGGTAGGGACTTACTCTTCAAGACTCCTACACCCGGAGCAAACAGTACACAACAAACCCCGGCCAGAGAGCCATAGATACTGATCGAAAGTAATACATAAGGTGGAGCACCGTTGGCCAGTGCCGGGATCCCTTTAAAGAGAATCGCTAGCACTGCAACACAGAAGGCATACTGCCCAATCTTCCCTTCCCAAGTCGCCTTAAGGACAACAACGCAAACCCATAGAAGGATCAACAAAACCAAGTACATGGGCATCAACATAGGCTCGATAAAAGCCAACACCCCCGCCACCCAACACATTATCCCCAGATTCAGAAGCGGATCCCGGAGCAGAAGACACGCCGCGGCAAAGCCAATCCCTAAAGGACGTAACCCGGGCATCAACTCTACTTGGGTTAGCAGAGCAACAAGAAGATAATAAGGCAACTTATCAAGGGCAAACAAAGCAGCGACGATCATTCTAATGTTTTTGGCAGCACTTGTATCCTGATATCTACGGGTGTTGCTTCGAGCTTGACGTTTATTACCGAGGGGAATACAATACGAACTGGCGTCGGATTGGTCGATCATCTTCAACATCCTTTCGATCCTTTGACTGTACGGACAAGCTACCAAGTTTAACCTTAACATAGGCACTGTCAATATGTTTGTCGACATGTGCCAGATATGATTCCCCATAATCCGACATTGATCCACCACGTTCATAACAACGTCAAACTTTGAAGGATTTTGGGGTTCTTTAGACCTTCACGGTCCCTCCCGGACTGTAGTCATTTACCACACTTGTTGGGTGAAGACTACCCTCTTCTCCAATGTTTCGCAACTTTGCACGGCACTTTTACTTTCCTTAGGCACAAGTTTGTCATCGCGCCTTGGTGGATTCATTACCTCTTTATCGCGGATGGAATGGCCGTCTCCTTCCCATTAACCTCCATATGCGGCAATCGGTATGAATTTCGATCTGTTTTGGAGGATTCCGTACTGCTTTCAAAGAAAATAAGAAGCACAACATCGAAACAAGAGAAACAACCATGCTACTATTCTGAACAAATATTCTTTTTTGTCTGGGGTTTGTTGGGAGGAGCAGAATATAGAAGGATTACGGCGCAAGCTGTAGAATACTGTATAATAACCAAATTGGGGTTAGCCCAAGAAAACCTTACAGGAGGTATTTATATGCGAAAGCTACAAGTATTGCTACTTACAGCGGTGGCAGTCCTTGTGCTGTTAGCTGTACCAGCACTGGCTGCCGTCGAGTATTCGACCAAAGGCCCAAATGCAGACGAAATCTACTTCATCATTATTACAGAAGATGAAGCCAGATTAAGGGCACTGCAGCTTGGGGAAATTCACATTTACCCAGGTCTCACAACACCAGAGACTATCGACACAATCTATGCAGATCTGAATATGGACATTACCTTTGATCTAGGATTTCACATGTTCTATACTGCACTAAACATGCGCAAGAAACCTCTAGATGACAAGGTAGTTCGACAAGCCTTGGCCCATGTGGTGGCCCGGGACAGGATCATCAACACCTTGTTTGCCGGATACATGCTGCCCTTAGAGAGCTTTGTACCCCAGTCCTCTCCTTTCCATCACGATGATGTAAAACACTATGAATATAGTCCGAGGAAGGCTGCGGCCATGTTGGATGCTGCCGGATATACGATGGGACCAGGGGGCATCCGGATCGATCCAGCGACCAATAAACCAATGGAAGAAATCGAGTTTCTTACGCCAACCTTTGAAATTGCTCCTTCCTCCGCTCAGATCGGTCAGCTGATCTGTGATGAGGCTAGAGCAATCGGTATCCCGGCAAAACACGTTCCTTTGGATTTCAACATTATGCTAGATCGACTGGATATTTTCGATTTTGACGCTTACTGCCTAGCCTGGGGACTAGACCGGGATCCGACTTTTCTATATCACTTCTTCCACTCCTCTATGGATGTAAAGAGTGGCAACAATACGCCTGGAATTAGGGATCCAGAACTTGATCAGCTGCTAGACACTCTCTATTACGCGGCAACCTATGATGAGGCTATGGAAGCGTCCAAGGAAGCTCAGGAGATGCTGTCCGACTTGTTACCCTATATCACACTTTATTCCCGTCCTTACATCGATGCCTTCCGCACCGATAAGGTTAAGGGCTACGTACCGATGTTAGGTTATGGTGCTGCTAACTATAGTAATAACTGGACTACGCTGAATATAGCTCCGGTAACTGATCAACCGATTCGTTGGTTACTACCAGAGGATGTCAAAACTCTAAACCCCACCGTCGCAAATAGCGCCTATGATTGGGAGATTCTAGGACGTACCACCGACAGTCTTATGGCCGTTGATCCCGAGACTATGGAAGATATCCCCTGGGTAGCGACTGGCTGGGAGATTGAAACCTGGAAACCAAATAGAGCTGAACTAGATCCTGAGTGTTTTGCTAACGTAGATGACGAGGCTACTAAAATTACCTTCCATCTACGGGACGATGTGAAGTTTAACGATGGTATGCCCTTTACCGCCAAAGACGTTAAGTTCTCCATCGACTACTACATTAAGCATAAGCTACAGGAACAGTACCAATATTTGGTAGACGTAGTTAAGGTTGAGACTCCCGATGACTATACGGTAGTAGTGTACATGTCCACTCTAAGTTACTGGCATCTTGGCAATTTGAACCGGTATTGGCTACCTGAACACATTTGGAAGAACGTTGAGGATCCAGAGCACTTCCAACCGTGGCTAGAGCCCCATCCAACTGTAGAAGGATTAACACAGCTTGTGGGTATCGGACCTTTCATGCTTGAATCCTTTGAGCCTGGTCAGTACATCCACATGGTGAGGAATCCATACTACTGGGCTGCTCAATAACAAAGACAGAAAAGGGGCCCGCGGGCCCCTTTTCCCTGCTGGAAGGTGGATTCACGTGCATTTTATACGATACATTCTAAAACGTCTGGTATATGCGGCAATCATTCTGTTCTTCATTCTGTCCTTCAATTTTTTGATCTTCCGCGTGATGCCGGGAAATCCGGTGGGGACCTTACAGTCACCCAACATGACACCGGAAATGAAACAGCTAGTCGCAGAACAGTACGGATTGGACAAACCCCTAAAGGATCAGTATTTTATCTACATCAAGAATCTGCTTAAGTTCGAGTTTGGTTATTCGTTCCAAACCCGTCGCCCTGTCAAAGACGAAATTCTTGAGCGACTTCCAAATACCTTATTGCTTTTAGGAACATCAACCCTTCTTTCTATGATTCTCGGCATACTAATGGGGATCTTTGCCGCAGCCCGCCGGGGTTCAGTTGCAGAGCATTTAACCATCGGGTCAGGCCTATTGGCTTACTCGGTCCCTACTTTTTTCTTACAGCTTTTGCTACTGTTGGCCTTTGCCTTTTTCTGGCCGATCTTTCCGATCAGGGGTACCATGAGTATACCTCCACCCACTGGCTTTTTCCCGCTGCTTGTAGACAGACTGCACCATCTTGCTCTTCCTGCGCTTAGCTTGACGATTATCGGAGCAGGATCGTGGGCTTTGTATACAAGAAACGCCATGAGTGATGCGTTATGCCAAGACTATATTCTTACTGCAAAAGCCAAAGGTCTTGCGCCTAGAAGGATATTATATCACCACGCCTTTCGTAGTATCTTGCCGCCTATTGTTACACTTTTCTTCTTGTCCTTACCCGGTATCATCGGCGGTGCAGTTGTAACCGAGTCAATTTTCTCTTGGCCCGGGGTCGGCAGATACTTGCTTTCGGCCACACTAGAAGCAAACTACCCCGCGGCACAAGGTGCTTTCTATCTTATTGCCCTTGCAACATTGATCTCCAACCTTGTGGCTGATTTAGCGTATGGTCTTGTAGATCCCCGCATTAGGGTCGGACAGGGGGGTCATTGATGACATTTCGTTCCTTTGCTAAACAATATCGCCAAAGCCGTCCAGGAATGGTTGGACTTGGTATTTTACTGTTTTTTGTTGTGATCGCCATATTTGCACCATTGCTTACTAGTTATGATCCACTAAAAGATATGAATCTAGCAAATAGGATGGCCATGCCCGCATGGTTTCGCATCTTTCCTAAATATCGTGATGCCCTGCAGGGAACAGCCTTTCATATTACGGCTGATGAATGGGATGTAAAGACTATAGAAGGGGAAATAGAAACCGCGTTTAGTGAACAGGAGGGAGATGACTACCTGCAGCTAAATTTCCCAGAAGGTGCAGGGAAAGTCTTGTTAACCCATACTTTTGGGTACCCTTCTGATACCGCAACCGTCTTTGAAATTGGCCTAATCTATGGTATTTCCCAGTTGGACTCGGGCAATGCTGCCCTCTCTTTTTCCATTGTTGATCCTAACGGCAAAACGTATTCCCCGTGGAAATCGCAGAATCATCGGTCCACCATGGAAGTGCGGAAATTTAGCATTGATTCTAGAGATATGCGGGTGAAAACAGCCTTAGGCTTAGGACCCTTTGGCGATGCAGCAAAAACCGTCTTCACATCAAGTGGAGAGTATAGTCTGAATATATTGATGGAGAAAACTCCAGAAAGTGGCCCGGTTACCATTGATCTTGGTAAGATGACCTTTGTGGTCCCCGGTGAGGTACACGGAGTATTGGGAGTTGATCATCTAGGTTGTGATCTGTGGAGCCAGTTGGCCTACGGTACCCGCTTTGCCCTTTTGATCGGTCTTTCCGCTGCATTTATCGCGGTAGTAGTTGGGACAACCATTGGGATTATTAGCGGATATGTAGGCGGGTTCATCGACGAGATCCTGATGAGACTGGCTGATATCATGCTCAGTGTTCCCCTGTTACCGATTTTGATTATCCTGGCCGCCTTCTTTGGCAAAAGCATCTGGAATACAGTAATCTTGATTGCTGTATTTGCATGGATGGGTACAGCCCGGATGGTTCGTTCCCAAACCCTTAGTCTGCGAGAGCAAACCTTCGTCGAAGCAGCCCGGGCTGCCGGAGCGTCCCAAACGTATATCATGTGGCATCATATTATGCCTAACGTACTGCCCCTGGTATTTGCATCTTTGGTACTGTTAATTCCAAGTGCCATTCTCTTCGAGTCTACTCTCAGTTTCTTAGGCTTTGGAGATCCTAGCACGCCAACCTGGGGAAATATGCTCCAAAACGCTCAGAACTTCGGCGCCTTTACTCGTCTAGCCTGGTGGTGGATACTTCCACCGGGGCTTGCCATTACACTATTGGCTATGGCCTTTGTCCTTATTGGCAATACCCTCAATGAAATTCTAGACCCCAGGCATCAAGAGAGGTGATTTGACGATGGCACTGCTTGAAGTAAATGACTTGAAAATGCACTACGATACCCGCCAGGGTGTTGTTAAAGCGATAGACGGCCTCACGTTTAGCCTTCCCGTACAGGGAACCTTAGGCATTGCCGGGGAGTCTGGATGTGGCAAGAGTAGCCTAGGGCTTAGTATTCTGCGGCTTCTGCCCCCTAATGCTCGCTTTGTAAGCGGTTCGATTCGATTTGATGGCCAGGAACTACTGGAGATGCCCGAGCCTGAGTTGCGCACCCAAATACGCTGGAAGCGCATCTCCATGGTGTTCCAAGGGGCAATGAATGCCCTAAACCCCGTATTAAAGGTTGGTGACCAAATTAGTGAAGCCATTATCCACACCGAGGGAGCACCGCCAAAGGAAGCCCACGATAGAACCATTGAGCTTCTTGAAATGGTTGGGATCAGCGCCAAAAGGGCTAGGGAATATCCCCATGAATTTAGTGGCGGCATGAAGCAACGGGCTGTAATTGCTATGGCCCTGGCCTGTCGACCGGATCTGATTATTGCTGATGAGCCCACCACTGCGTTGGACACATTGGTACGGGCCCAGGTAATGCAGACGTTAATCGATCTGCGAACAAGGTTTTCTCTGGCCATGATTCTCATCTCTCATGATTTGCCCATTATCGCTAAGACCTGTGACCAAGTAATGATCATGTATGCGGGCAAGATCATGGAAACCGGTGATACGGTATCTGTTTTCACCAAGCCACTACATCCGTATACCCAGGGTCTGATCACGGCTGTGCCCCACATTCGGGCGGAGCAAACAACAATTAAAGCTATCCCGGGGCATCCCCCAGATCTGCTGAACCCTCCATCGGGTTGTGTGTTCCATCCTCGATGTCCACTGGCGGATGATGAGTGTAGGAAGACGGTTCCCACACTGCGGTCCTTTGGCAAGCAAATGGTAGCATGCCATCAGCTAACCCCAAAGACAGCTGCGGAGGTGGTTTAAATGCAGGCCAAACCTATTATTGAAGCCAATCAGCTAATGAAACATTTTCCCGGTCGCGGCGGACAGGCACTACAGCGGAAAATGGTTAGAGCCGTGGATAATATTGATCTGCAAATTTTCCCCGGTGAAATTGTGGGGTTAGTCGGTGAGTCCGGCTGTGGTAAGACGACTACCGGACGATTACTACTCCGTTTGATTGAACCCACCAGTGGGGAGGTATTGTATAAGGGCGAAGACATTACGGGGCTACGGGGAAAAGACCTAAAGCTGATGCGCCGGAAACTGCAGATCATCTTTCAGGATCCCTATACGTCTTTAAATCCTCGGATGACCATTTCTCAGATCATAACCGAACCATTGAAAATTCAGGGGTTAATAGATAGCAGCGCCAATGCTACCAAGACAGTTACCTCTGTGCTAAAAGAAGTAGGGCTGACTCCGACGGATCAGTATTTATATCGCTATCCCCACGAGCTATCTGGCGGCCAGCGCCAAAGGGTGGCTATTGCCCGAGCTTTGGTGGTAAACCCCGACTTTATTGTGGCCGATGAACCGGTCTCAATGCTGGATATCTCCATCCGGGGTGGTATCCTAAATCTAATGCTAGACCTATCTAGGAAAAGGAATGTTTCCTTTTTATACATTACCCATGATCTAGCTACAGCTCGTCATATCTGTGACCGAATTGCCGTGATGTATTTAGGGCAGATAGTGGAACACGCCTCGGCGGATCTGCTAATTAATGATTCACTGCATCCTTATACTAAAGCATTAATCAACGCGGTCTTAGACCCTGACCCAACTGACCGGGAGATTCGGATTGACCTAGCCGGGGAAGTCCCTGATGCTACAAACCCACCGGCGGGCTGCCGCCTGCATCCAAGATGTCCCCATGCGACGGAACGATGTCACAGTGAAATTCCGCCTCTTAGGGAAGCAAAACCCGGACATTGGGTAGCATGTCACCTTGCTTGATTAATAGCTAACTCACTTGGTCTTTTAAGGATAGCGTAGTAGGCTTGGCTCTGCTGCGCTATCTCTTTTCGTTTTTTTCCAGGCTCTTGATGCTAAACGCTACTCTATTGCTCCTACGAACTTTTTGCGTTTACTTATTGACATCCCTTAGCAAACGTGATACCTTGTACATAGGAATGTTAGGTGTGCCTTACTTTCGAGTTAGGCGAAGGCCAAGGCATTCTAATTCCTCAAGGATTTGGTTCCTTAGCCAAGACTCTAAATGAGGTGACCGACAATGCCAGGCCCCATTTCGCCGTCATTAGAAGATTACCTAGAAGCTATTCTTGCGGTGGCGGATCCAAAGGAAGGAGCACGCACCACAGACATAGCGGCTAAACTACAAGTGTCTAAAGCAAGCGTCAACCAGGCGATGAGTCTATTGGCAAACCACGGTCTAGTGCAACAGGAGAAATACGGACCGGTTTACCTCACGAAGCAAGGACATACCAAGGCCTGTCTTGTCTATCGTCGTCATCAGGCGATTAAATCCTTTCTAGTGGCGGTACTCGGTGTGAGTGAAGATACCGCTGAAGAAGACGCATGCAAGATTGAGCATGTACTTAGTAAAGAAAGTATGGATTGCCTTTTGGATTTCATGGAAAGAAAGGACAACGACAGCTAGTACTGTCAGCGATAGCTGTTATTCTATACTGTATGAACGCCAATGTGCGTGAAAGGAGGTGTGGCGACTACCTCGCTTTGAGGTTTTGATCGCCAAGACACAATGAGTAAAAATCTTCCTACATCTTTAGATACACTCAGCCCCGGAAGTGGTGGTACTATTTCTACCCTCACCTGTTGTGGGCCCTTGCGGCGAAAGCTCATGGATATGGGGCTTACTCCCGGGACACAGGTAGTCGTTGAAGGAGTTGCTCCCCTCAAGGATCCGATTATTGTCTGTGCAAGGGGATGTCGCTTGGGGCTACGCAAAGAGGAAGCAGCTTCCATTGTAGTTACGGACCAGTCGCTGGTTTATCCCGACAGGGGTTGTGGAAGAAGGCATCGTTTCAGAGGGGCCCATCGAAGAGGAGGCAAGTGGTCCTCCTAAGTACCTCTTTTTTTTGCCCGATAAGTTAGGCCCGATTAACTTTCGTTCTGACAAGGAGGATTAATGAATCATGGAAAAGGTGAGTCACAAACCGGTAATCGCCATTGCGGGTAACCCAAATTCGGGGAAGACAGCCCTATTTAATGCGATCACAGGGGCAAGGCAGCATGTAGGCAACTGGCCCGGTGTAACTGTAGAAAAGAAGGTCGGAACTATCATAAAGGATAATGTTCCCTTAGCTATTGTGGACCTGCCGGGGGCCTATTCCTTCAGTTCCCACGCCTTGGATGAGACCATTGCACGAGATTTCATCCTCTGGGAGCACCCCGATGCAGTTATCAACGTGGTAGATGCCACCAACCTGGAGAGAAATCTTTATCTCACTCTTCAAATGTTAGAAATGGGTGCACCCTTAGTGATCGCGCTGAACATGTTCGATGAAGCTGAGAGCCTGGGTTTGCACATTGACCCGGACAAGCTCTCTAAGTCTCTCGGCGTCAAGGTCATACCCACCGTTGCCGTTCAGAAAAAAGGCGTCGCCCCGTTAATCTCATCAGTGCTTACGTTAGTAAACAGTAACACACCGGCTACAAAGGCACTGGAGATAGAGTATGATCCTGCTATAGAGAAGGAAATCTCAGCCCTAGAAGAACTACTATCGAAGCTAGTAGAAGAGAAGGTCAACTCATCTTTGCGTTGGCTGGCTATCAAGCTTTTGGAGAATGACCCGAGTATACAGCAGAAACTAACGGCAGAGGTGATTACCCATTTACATGAGCCGGTTCAGCAAGCTCAAACCCGCATATACGAAAAATCCGGTAGCGAGGCTGTCGATCTTATTTCGGAGAAGCGTTATCAGCTGGCAGCAAGTATTGCCAAAGATGTGACAGGGACACCCCAGGACCTGGAACACCCTTCTTATCGGATTGATCGAGTTGCGCTTCATCCCTGGCTTGCCTACCCGATCTTTTTCGGCATAATCTGGTTGATGTTTCAGGCGACTTTTACTTTGAGCGCACCAATTGCTGACTGGTTGGAGGGATGCATGGATACCCTCGGGCAATGGGCCTTTAGTGGCCTATCCGCGATCAATGCTCCCGGGATACTCATTAATTTCATTGTGGATGGTGTCATTGCAGGTCTGGGCGCCCTGTTTACCTTTGCGCCACCGATCTTCTTTTTGTTCTTAATCATCTCACTCCTCGAAGATGTTGGCTATATGGCAAGAGCCGCAGTACTATCTGATAGGTTGATGCGAGCAGTGGGACTACATGGTAAGGCGTTCATTCCTATGATCCTGGGCTTTGGATGCAATGTCACCGGTATTCTGGCTACACGCAGCCTAGATAATCCCAAGGATCGCTTAGTTTCGATCTTGGTTAATCCTCTCATTTCCTGTTCCGCCCGTCTGCCGGTCTACGTGTTGTTTGCCACCGCGTTCTTCCCCCGCCGGCAAGGGCTTGTTGTGTTCTCCTTATACGCCTTAGGAATTGTTCTGGCCGCGGGCATGGCCAAGCTACTTAGCTTTTTTATTAAGTCCGACGGTTCTTCGACCTTTGTTATTGAGCTTCCACCCTATCGGTTACCCAGAATGTCAGGTGTGTTGATTCAAACCTGGGAAAGGGGAAAACAGTTCCTCCAAAAGGCGGGGACGGTGATTTTTCTCTCGGTGGTTATCGTCTGGGTACTATCCAACCTACCTCCACAGGTAACACCCGGTGGCCCAGACTCAGCTATTGGTAGAATTGGTGGCATAATAGCTCCCATTCTGCGACCAGCAGGCTTCGGCACTTGGCAGGCAGCGACAGCCCTTCTGTTTGGCGCCATTGCCAAAGAGCTTATTGTGGGCACACTAGGAGTATTGTATGGTGCTAGTGGAACAGGGCTTGTTGGCGCCATTCAGGCCAATTGGACACCCCTGTCCGCCTATGCCTTCCTAGTAATGTCCCTAGTTTATGTTCCCTGCGTTGCCACCATCAGTGCCATCCGGCAGGAGACTGGCTCCCGTTTCTGGACCGCATTTGCAGTTATATACACCCTGGTATTGGGCTGGTTGTTGGCTGTCTTGGTTTATCAAATTGGTGGGCTGTTCGGGTTTGCGTAGGTATATGAAGGGGAGCTATGCTTAGCACAGCTCCCCTTTCATCTTAAGCTTTAAGCTGCTCTTGTAGAAAGCCTACTGCCTTGCGAATGTCGGCTTCAGGATTACTGCCAACTTCCCGCTCAATGGTCAAATAACCAGTAAAGCCTGTCTCACTTAGCGCCTTTAGGTAAGCAGGAAAGTCTACCTGACCCTCACCTAACGGTGTCTCTAGGAAGTAGTCTTCCAAGCGTAAATCCTCGATACCGCCCTCGGCAAAGTGATGGTAAATCACCCGGGGCTCCGTCTGCTTTTTCATAATGCCATCCTTGGCATGGGTATGAACAATGTAGTCCTGTAATGTGTAAACAGCTTTGACCGGATCATCCCCTGTGACCATCACAAGATTAGCCGGATCAAGATTGACAGCAATACCCTTACCAGGAATCGCGTCGAGGAACTTCTTCAGCGTTGTTGCCTTTTCAGGACCAGTCTCAATCGCAAAGTGTGCCCCAATGGAGTTAGCGTATTCCGCCAACTCACTACATGCTAGATGCAGAACCTGCCACGTAGCATCATTCTCGTTATCTGGGATCACACCCACATGGGTGGTAACGACATTAGTACCCAATTCTACTGCTAGGTCCATAATCCGTTTTGAACGTTCAATCTTCTTTGGGTTGTCCGCTTCCCGGGCAAACCCGTGTCCACCTAAGTCACCACATATTGCAGAGATCTCCAACCCTAGGTCGGCTACATAGTTACGTAGTTCCTTTCTTGCCTTGGCGGACATGTTTTCCGGTGCCATTTCCCCCGAGACAGCATACATCTGCACCCCTGCCGCGCCGACCTCCTTGGCCTTACGTAGACCGTCTTTTACACCCAATCGAAATGAATCTACGATTACCCCTATTTTCAACTGGAACGCCTCCTCTGGTTACACCTTGGCAAGAGCCCATCTTCCCAGTCTGCTCCTTTATTGTATCATAAAGGAAGTCCTACATGGAAACTGGTTTTCCTGTCTTGACAGACTCAATAGCAGCCAACACAACCCCTAGGCTACGGCGCGCCTGTTGTGGAGGTACCATCTCAATGGGAAGATCCTGGGCAACACAGTCGAGGAAGTACTCAATCTCGATTTCGTAGGCGTCCCTGCCATCTACAGGGATTACTTCAACCTCTTGACCGGGACGGTATACCTTAATTGCCCGCGTCACTTCATCCCGGGCCTCGATATTAACGCCAGCCCGCGCGGAGAACTCCAGACATCCCTTTTCGCAATAAATGGTCATCTCTGTGGTAAAGGGATAGCCTGTAGGCATTAACCAGCCACCGCCAATAGAGACATTGGCGCCATTCTTGTATCTCACTGAGGTGTCAATGAGGCCAACACCCTTTTCATCCTCTACACCCACGGCAGAGACCTGCTCCGGATCGCCAAAAAGCCAAGTCACATAGTCTACATCGTGGATATGCATATCCAAAGCGCCACCACCACTTAGCTTGGGATCAAGGAGCCAGTGATTCCAACTGTACATCGGGGTCTGGGAGAAGCGACAACCCGTTGCAAATAGCGGCTTTCCGAGGCTACCCTCTTGGATCAGTTCATACATTTTGTTATACTCGGGCCAAAACCGCACAACCTGGGCCACCATTAACTTAACCCCGGCTTTTTCAGCGGCTTCGATCATGGCGTCAGCTTCCTCTAGACTCACAGCCATGGGCTTTTCACATAGTACATGCAGTCCCCGCTCACAGGCAGCAACGGTATGTTCCGCATGTAGAAAAGTAGGTAAGCAAACATCAACTATATCCACATCGGCTTCGTTAATCAGCGACATGGCATCGTTATATACCTTGGCGCCAAAACCCTTAGCAATCTTCTCTGCCTTCTCGGGGACTACGTCGGCTACAGCCACCACCTGAGCCTTATCCTGTAAGTTCTTGTATCCACTCGCATGAGTGGATGCGATCATCCCTGCTCCTAGAATACCAACCTTTAACATTCTCAACGTCCTCCCTTATAATTGAAAAATCTTATTCATGGCCGCGCATGCATCATGGGCTAGTTGTCCGCCATCATATTTATAGGGCGGTAAGACCTCTGCTGTTACGTAGCCGGTATAACCGATGTCCTTTAAGGCTTTCATCACCTCAGGCCACGGCACATCTCCTTCGAGGAGATTGACAAATCCATCGGCATTACCAATAGATTTGCGATAGTCTTTAATGTGCACCCGTTTGATCCGGTCCCCTAGTATCCTGATCCAATCCTGGGGATATCCAGCGAATAGAACGTTGCCCGCATCAAAATAGGCTCCTACGTAAGGACTGTCTATTTCATCAATAAACCGGGCCATCTCCAGAGGACTTAGAAGAAACTTGTTCCATACATTTTCCAAACCAATGCTTACCTTGAAATCCTCAGCGACCGGCGCCAGCTCCTTAAGAGCTGCTAGGGATCTCTCATACACGACATCGTAAGGTACTACTTCGCTGGCCGGATTGAAAAATACATCAACAGCACCGGGCACCACCAGTATGCAGTCTGTCCCAAGCCAATGCGCTGCCTGGAGCATCCCCTTGACAATGTCCTTCGCCTTTTGCCGCGTGGTGGCATCATCCGAAGTTAGGGAATAGGTCCAGAACAATCCGCTGGCTAAGGAAGCTATTTCAAGGCCTGCCTTCTCAACAGTCTCTTTGACTTGTAGAGCATCCTTCTCGGTGCCTTTCAGCGAAAGGGGACCCACTTCATTAAAGGAAAGCTCAATGGCATCATATCCGGCATCCTTCGTCGTCTGGCAGATCTGCTCCAAGGTCCAATCTTCCGGGAACATCCAAATACTGATACTTTTCTTCATAACTGTCTCCTCCTTAAAGATGATTAAATGACTCCCACAAAAATGCTGCAGCAGCACCCATCACAGAATGGTACTTCCCAAAACTAGCTGGTACAATTCTCACATTGCGCACGTTGTTTTTCATTACATGGGGCAGGGTCGCTTCATGTAGAACCTCAATAAACTCAGGACCAATTGGGTCTAGTTCCCCGGCAACAAAGATCATTTCCGGGTCAAGCAGGTTTACGGCATAGCCGATAGCTTTGCCAATGTACTCCGCGCCTTCTCGCAGTACCTGCCATGCACCCTCGTCCGCCGCGGTTAAGGCCTCAACATATAGATCAATGAATCGCTCGGGAAGGGGTTGCCCCTGCCACCAATATCGGGCCATGACACCCAGACTGGCCACTACCTCCAGACAGCCTCTCTGGCCACACTGACACTGGTTCCCCTGCTCCTTAACCGTAATATGGCCCAACTCCCCGGCCATCCAGCCAGAGCCCCTTAGGGGTCTCCCATTTAGCCACAACCCTGCCCCAATACCTTCTCCCACCAATACATACATTGCATCATCAACATTGCCACCGTCACCAAACCATAGTTCCCCAAACAAACCGGCTAGACAGTCCCTCTCGGCGACCACGGGCAGCCCAAACTCATGTTCTAAGATTCCCGCAAGAGGCACCCGTTCCCAGCCCAGGGCAAAGGAAACCAGAATCTCTTTGTTAGTATAGTCAAACAGGCCTGGGATACTTAGGCCAATTCCCAGAAGCTGATCAGTGGTCACACCCTCCTCTTCAATCGCCTTTTTAAGATAGTCGATGACTTCCTGAAGCAAGACAGAACTCCCGTTTCGCTGCCACAGGACCTCTTTGTAGGACCTAACCTCGGCATCCAAGCCCACAATAGCCACGGCCATCCCTTGGCCATTTAGGTGAGCAGCGACAACGTATCTGTCCTTTCGGACCTGCAGGAGCGCCGGCCGTCTACCACCGCTGGAGGCCTCAAACCCTTCCTCGATAACCAGTCCAAGTTCATAAAGATCGTTTACAATCTTTCCAACAGCTGCCCGGGTTAATCCGGTGCGCTTAGCCAGATCCGGGCGTGTTAGAGGACCGTATCGGCGAATTTCTTCCATAATTACCTTACGATTGTGCGATCCGACCGATTCAGTTCGCTGTCCCTTAGTTTTTTCCATCCTTAAGCCCACCCATCTTTGCAAACAACCTTTACGAAGTACCTATTCTACAATGGACTACCATTTACCTGCTAGACTGCACAAAATATTTTCTGGGACTAGAACAGAGTGTTAGTGACCATTGGAAATCTTTAGATCAAGGCTAATATCTAAGGCACAGACTGAATGGGTTAGGGCCCCCACAGAGATCACATCAACCCCCGTGGCCGCGATATCCACGATGTTCTGTTCATTGACACTGCCTGAAGCCTCAACGATCGCCCGTCCATCAATTAGCTTGACCATATCCTTCATGAGAGGCGGTGACATATTATCCAGCATGATGATATCCGCGCCGGCAGCCAGTGCTTCCGTGACCTGCTCAGGTTGTTTTGTTTCCACTTCTATCTTGGCGGTAAATGGGACCTTTCCCCGAACGGCCCGAACCGCCTCGGTGATGCTCCCCGCAGCTACAATATGATTATCTTTGATCATCACCGCATCATCCAAGCCCAACCGATGATTTCCTCCCCCACCAACCCGTACCGCATACTTCTGCAACAGCCGCAATCCTGGAAGGGTCTTGCGCGTTTCCACCAAATGACAGGGATAATCTGCGATGAGAGCCTTCAACCGAGCTGTCTGGCTACTGATCCCCGATAGGTGCTGGATGAAATTCAGCACAACCCGCTCCCCCATTAAGATTGCCCAGGCCGGTCCTTGGATCTGTGAAATCACATCGCCCTGGGTTATGGACTGCCCATCTACAACCAGATTCTTGACTTGTATCGTTGGGGTGAGGGTGGAAAACACCGTTTGGGGAATCACTTCACCGCAAAAGACACCATCATCCTTTGCCCATAGAATGGCGGTACCCCACGCATCTGGAGCTACTATCGACTCGGTGGTAATGTCTCCCCTTCCTATATCTTCCCGTAGGGCACTGTCCACTAAGGGTTTGATCTTGTACATTAACGCTCCTTCTAACAACGTAGGCAATCCCCTTTCTTACCCAACATCGGTGAACACCGGTGCTTCTAGACCTTTTTGTAAAATAATATGCTTGCGCCACACATCCTGCGCCTGTGGCGTATCTGTCCGAAAATGGGCGCCCCGACTCTCTGTCCGGGTGAGGGCTGCTTTGGTAATTAGCTTGCCCATCAGTAATATGTTTCGAAGCTCTAGGGCCTCTTTGTACCAGACCCCTTGGGTTACTTCTTCGACTTGGGAAGTCAGGTCACCAAGGGTTATTTCAGCTTTTGCCAGGGATTTGTTACACCGGACAATGCCCACTAGATCCCATAGGGTCTTCTGAATTCTCTCCTTTAGAGTCCTTAAAACCTCACCGTCGATGGATCGTGTACCGGACAATGTTGTAAGAGAGCGGGCAAACTCATTACTTAAGCAGGGCAGGGGATTACTTGATCCATAACTTACTGCTGCCTCGGCAGCTCTTCTGCCAAAGACTACCGTCTCCAACAGTGAATTGCTGGCCAAGCGGTTGGCACCGTGGACACCGGTACAGGCCACCTCACCACAGGCGAAAAGTGCTGGAATTGACGTTGCTCCTGCCAAATCCGTCTGGACACCACCCATGATGTAATGGGCGGCCGGCGATACGGGAATGTAATCCTTGTCCATAGAAAGACCCCGTTCCTGGCAACGAGCCCAGATGGTAGGAAACCTCCTCTGCAGTTGGTCCGCTCCCAGGCTTGTGGCATCGAGGTACACATGGGACGCTTTGGTCTTCTCCATTTCCCACCAGATGGCCTGGGCCACAACATCTCGAGGAGCCAGATCTGCTAGAGGATGACGTTCCCTCATGAAGGGTTCACCGTGTATGTTTCGCAGAATAGCACCTTCGCCCCGAACCGCTTCGGACACCAAAAACCGTGGGTGATCGGCTGTGGCTAACAGCACCGTTGGATGAAACTGGATAAACTCCATATCTTTCAGCTTAGCCCCCGCCCGATAGGCCAAGGCCATACCATCACCAGTTGCCGCTTCGGGATTGGATGTTTCAGAGTAAACCCGGCCGGCACCACCCGAGGCCAAAATGACAGCTCGAGCAAGGAATACTTCCAGCTGGTGATTGGGATTAACAACTAGAGCCCCTTGACAACGTCCCTTTTCAACTAAGAGTTCGGCTACATTGTGATACTCCTTGATGGCGATACTCGAGTGGCTTTTCGTTAACAGGGCCAGCCTCTCACTGATCGCTTTCCCAGTGGAATCACCCAATGCGTGGAGGATTCGCCCCCTACTATGAGCTGCCTCTCTAGTTAAGGCGATATGCCCATCCACCCGATCAAATTCCACACCCCACTCAATAAGCTCCCTGACTCGCTTTGGTCCTTCTTCAACCAGTACCCTTACTGCGGCCTCATCGCACAACCCAGCCCCAGCCCGTAGAGTGTCTTGCTCATGTAATTCGGGAGAGTCAGGCTTGGCTAAAGCCGCGGCCATGCCCCCTTGGGCGAAGTAACTGTTGCTGTCTTCTAGGCTGCACTTGGTCAGTAATACCACTTTGCCATGTTCTGCAAGGTTAAGGGCAGCAAAAAGGCCCGCGATACCGGAGCCAATAACCAAATAATCCGTATAATGGAACCCTTGAACCATTGGATTTCGCCTTCTCTGCTTAAATTGCCAACATTCTTTCCACTGCGGCCAACGCTTTGAGTCGAATCTCCTCGTCAACACGCACCTGAGGGGCATTGGATTCTAAGGCATCCAAAACCATCTGTATACTAGAGATCTTCTTCATATTAGGACATACAAGACCAGGACTTAGAATGAAGAATACCTTCCCCGGATTCTCCTTCATCAAGCGATGTAAAAGTCCCATCTCAGTACCAATGATGAACTTCTGAGCTGAGGAATTCTTGACATACCGTAGTATTCCCGTCGTACTGGCTACTTCGTCCGCTAAGTCCACTACCTCGGCCGGACACTCAGGATGTACGACTACCACGGCATCGGGATGGGCTTCCTTAGCCCGATGGACCTCTTCGGCCCGCACCCTGTGGTGTGTAATACAATAGCCATTCCAAGGAATAATCTCTTTTTCTGTGTGTCTTGCCACCCAGCTGGCCAGATTCTGATCGGGAACAAATAATACCCGGTCCTCTTTAAGGGAGTTAACTACATCAACGGCATTAGCTGAAGTACAGCAGATATCACTCTCGGCCTTAACTTCTGCTGATGAATTAACGTAGCAGACTACCGCTGCATCGGGATACTCTTTTTTCTTGGCCACCAAAGACTGGGCATCCGCCATCTCCGCCAAGGGACAGCCCGCATCCTTAGCCGGAAGCAGAACGGTCTTATCCGGATTGACAATAGCCGCTGTTTCCGCCATGAAATCTACTCCGCAGAACACGATAACATCGGCATCGTTTTGGCTTGCTAACCGAGCAAGCTCCAACGAATCCCCTGTTACATCTGCAATATCTTGGATTTCAGGGAGCTGGTAATTATGGGCGAGGATGATCGCATTTCGTTCTTTTTTCAGGCGCACAATTCGCTCCTCAATTGTAACTATGGATGACATTACCCTACCCCCAATTTGAAGGCGCGCCGTAGACCAGACGCATGTTTTAGTAAATGATATCATATGTATAACAAACAAGCAATAAGTTGGAATCAGCAAAAGAAGAAGCCAGCAAAGGATGTCAAGTTAGCCGGGAGCTTACTCCATATAGGTATAGTCGCGTCAATTTCTCAGTCAATTCGTCAAGGGGTTCATCGGGTTCGCCATGTAGCGCTGAAGCATGGATCATATTTACCAATAGTCGGCCAGCCAACTTAAGGTCATCAAATTGCACATCCCCCCGGGTTTGCCCCTTCTCTAGGATCTGCTCCGCAACACTAACAACACGCAAGAAGCGTCTGCGGATCAGTTCCTTTCGTCTGATTTTCTCCCTGCCGGCCCCAGGGTCCCCCACCATGGTTCGCCACAGCTGGGAATTCTCCACAAGAAACTCCAGGTAGATCCTGATAAAATCGCTTATTGAAGTGGGCAGGGAAGTATCCCTACCCACTAGACCTTCTAGCTTGCGACAGAGCTTATCCTGTTGATTCTCTATCACCGCGTGAAATAAGCCTTCCTTACAGGAGAAATAGTTGTATACTGTCCCCTTTCCCGTGGCGGCTAGATTCACGATTTCATCAACGGTGGCCCGATGATAACCCTTTTCGCTAAAAACAACGAAGGCTGCCTCGAGAATCTCTTCCTTTTTCGTACGCACTCATATCCCCTCAGGTCTTACCATAGTGCCAAACTGTTTGTCGTGCAGCTGACGATACAGTCCACCTTGGGCTAGAAGCTCCTTGTGTTTCCCCATTTCCGCTATCTGTCCATCTTGGATAACCACAATTCGGTCTGCATTTTCAATGGTGGACAACCGATGGGCGATAATGACAGCCGTTCGGTCCTTTAATAGTACTTCTAGTGCCCGTTGGATTAAACCTTCTGTATATAGATCCACACTGGATGTGGCCTCATCCAAAATGAGGATTTCCGGCTGGCCAATCAAGGCCCGGGCAAAGGCCAAAAGCTGTCTTTGACCAACGGAGAGATTCGAACCCCGCTCGGTCAACACCGTCTGAAACCCGTCTTCTAACTCATCAATAAAGGGAACGGCTGCTACTTGTTCAGCGGCCCAGCGCACTTCTTCATCTGTGGCATCGGGCTTCCCGTACCGGATATTCTCCATGATTGTTGCGGAGAACAAGAAGGTATCCTGAAGCACAATACTAACCAGCTTGCGCCAGGAGGCAAGCTCAATCTCCCTAAGGTCTACCCCGTCCACGGTAATCCTGCCTGAGCTAGGATCATAAAAACGGCAAAGCAGGTTAATCATTGTTGTTTTGCCCGCACCCGTAGGACCAACCAGGGCAATGGTCTCACCCCTAGGGATAGTTAGGTTAATATCTTTAAGGACTGGCTCCTCGGGGTTATAGGCGAAACTCACATGCTCATAAACAACCCGGTCCTCAATCGTTTCCTTCGGAACAGAGGCTGGGCTGTCTTGAACCTCCGGTTCGATATCCATAATCCCAAAAACCCGCTCCACAGCAGCACCTGCTGACTGCAGCTGAGTATAGATCTGGCTAATACTTCTTACCGGACCGAAGAAGCGCCCGATATATGATAAAAAGGCGGCTAAGGTACCCACAGTCAATGCTCCAGACATCACCTGGGTACCCCCATACCAAAGGGCTAGGGCCGTACCAACCATACCAATTAGTTCTAAGATGGGCATAAACATGGCAAACAAGTCCACGGCCCGGACATTGGCTTGCATGTTCTCCATGTTCGTTTCATCAAATTGCTTAATGCTTTGTTGTTCCCGATTAAAGGCTTGGGTTACTTTCACCCCGGAAATTGATTCCTGCAAATTAGCGTTGACTAAAGCTGCCTTTCCCCGCACCTGGCGATGGGCCTGCAGAATCCTTCCTCTAAACGCAATCGCGGTCAAAAGCATCACTGGCATAATGCTAAAAGTCACCAAAGCCAAGGTTGTGTGCATCCGTAACATGATGATCGCAATAAAGAATAGTGTCACAACATCACTAATCACGGTGATGATGCCTGAGCTTAACAGCTCACTCAGGGTATTCACATCGTTCAGTACCCGGGACATGATCTCCCCGACTTTGCGCTTATCGAAAAAGGACAAGGAAAGCTCCTGCAAATGCGTGAACAGATCTTTTCGTAAGTCCGCAAGGGATCTTTGACCGGATAGAGCCATCCACATGGATTGCCAATAGGAGGCAAGCCAAGCGGCAAGGAAGGTACCAATGTACAGCAATGCTGTTTTGCTCAGGCCAACAACGTCCCCGTCTGCGATATTCTTATCTATGGCCACCCGCAGAAGCAAAGGTTGGGCTAGGCTAATCCCTACCCCGGCAAACATCATTAAGGTCGCCCCTAGAAGCAAATGCTTATATGGAAGCACATAGCGGAATAACCGTTTAAACATCTGGGGATCCAGGGGCCTTCTTTCATCTTCGATACTGGCGTGTCTATGCATACCCATGCGCATAACCGGTTCCCCCCCCATTCTCCTCTTCCATGGAGCCAAACTGCATGCGGTAAATATCCTGATAGGGCCCCTCCTGAGCGATTAGCTCTGTATGTGTACCTCTTTGGACCACAATACCCTTATCCAGCACCACAATGATATCGGCATTCTTCACCGTAGAAAGCCGCTGAGCAATAACAAAGGTGGTCCTTCCTTGAATCAGGTTCTCGATGGCTTGTTGGATCAGGTATTCAGTCTCAGTATCCACGCTAGATAGGGAATCATCAAGGATTAGAACCGCCGGATCCATTAAAAGCGCCCTGGCAATTGACAAACGTTGTTTTTGCCCACCGGATAAATTAAGTCCCCGTTCGCCAACGACGGTATCATACCCATCTGGCAAAGACATGATAAAATCATGGATCTGGGCCGCTTTGGCCGCTTCTTTGATCTCTTTTTGACTGGCATTTGCCCTACCAAAAGATATATTATCTCGGATTGTAGTGGAAAACAGGAAAGTCTCCTGCATCACCATTCCGATATTGCTACGCAGATCCGCCAGACGAATCTTCCGGATATCTGTTCCGTCAAAACGAACAACGCCCCGGTCAGGATCATAGAAGCGGGGAACTAGATTGATGACAGTGGTTTTCCCTGAACCTGTCCCACCAAGGAGTGCTACCGTTTGCCCCGGCTCTACTTTCAGATTCAGCCCCCGTAATACCGGTGCAGCTTCATCGTAACCGAACCAAACCTGCTCAAATTCGATAGCCCCCTGGGGGTTCTTTAGGGGTAGAGCATCGGGGTCGTCATTGATGGTAGAGGATGTATCCAGGACCTCAAAAATCCTCGTACCTGCGGCGATCGAACGCTGGAGCATATTCCACTGCCAGCCAAGCATACGCACAGGCATGATTAACATCATCAACAGGGAATTAAAGGCCACCAGATCCCCGATACTTAAACTACCGAGGATGATCTGTCTACCACCGTACCAGATCAAGATGGCTGTACTTAAGGCGGTAATGGTATTCATTAGGGGAATATGAAAGGCTGTAATCTTGGTCATTCTAACGTTGCAGTCAAGATACGCCTGATTCTCCTCGTTAAACTTCTCCACCTCAGTGGCTTCCCGGCCAAAGGCCTTTACCACTCGAATTCCCGTGATATTCTCCTGCAAAACGGTATTAAGCTTAGCAATTTGCTCCTGGATAACTCGAAACTGTGGCCTGATTAGCTTACCAAAACGCATCACCGTCCAAAACAAAAGCGGAATAGTGACCATGCAAAGAAGTGTCAGCTGCCAGTGCATAGAAAGGAGCATAACTAGCACCGCAGTAAACACGAAGATGTTATTGACCAACCTAGTAAACCCGACACCTAGAAACATCCGCAGTGTCTCCACATCAGAGGTTACCCGAGACATCAGTTGACCAGTCTGTGCCTTGTCATAAAAGGAGAAGGGTAAGTTTACCATGTGGGAGTACATATCGTTTCTTAACCGATAAATCACACCCTGACCAATCCGCCCTGCTATGGCATTTTCTAAAAAGACCAAAAGGGCATTGATCACGCTGATGCCCACAATCAGCAAAATCCCGGTCATCAGAGCTTGCTCAGTTCCTGAGCCACTAGAGATCACATCAACAATATGACCAGTCATGCGCGGTACTAAAATCCCCAATCCAGCCGACGCCACCATGCAGATAAGGACAACCAAGACGTACAACCACATTGGTTTTAGGTACCTCATTATTCGAAACAGTACAACCAAGGAAATATCCACCTCCAAGCCTGGACTGACTAGTCAGTCCACCCTGCATACAGTATTAGCAAACTACCTAATACTGTTCGACACCGGGTAGTCGGATTCCTGCTATCCTAGTTTCAGGCCGAGGGCAAATCCGACCACAAAGCTGCCTGCTACAGGAATAAATCCACCAAAGTTGGCCGCCCATCGCTGCAACACTACCCCAATTCCCCCGGAACTGGCTAAGAAGGCGTTATAGGACGCCTCGATATTGCCCCAATGAATTGTGATGACATCCATCCGTTCCAGGGCCACACCAGTTAATACCAAAACCCCAAGTAATATCAGGAGTATTTTCAACGTTTTTTTCGCCAAAAACCCAATGGCCAATCCCAGTAAAACCCCAAGACTCAGCTGACCCCCAATAATACCCCAGTCAATTTCGCCAGACACGGAAAGCACCTCCTGCTCGTCCAGTTCTTCTGATTTTATATTTCATCAGAAGCGGCCCTCTTCCTCCTTAAACTAACAAAACCTGCATTTGCACTCACTCTTTAAGTCCAATCAAAAGTTCAATCTCCTGGGCGTAACCTCGGTAATCATCCTGGGGGGTTTCCAAGAGCCAAGGTAGTGCGGCGATCTTTGGAGCTTTGATCAAATTGGCAAAGGCTTCTAAACCCATTTCCCCTTGACCAATATTTGCATGACGATCTTGCTTGCTACCGCAGGGGTAAGCAGAATCATTAATGTGTATCATTCTCACTTTATCAAACCCCACCGTTTGCTGCACATCATGAACCAAGGCGTCTACCCCTTCCTTGGTTCGCAGGTCATATCCTGCTGCGAATAGATGGCACGAATCTAAACATATACCTACATGCTCTGGATACTTTATCATATTCAATACAGCCCCAAGGTGCGCAAGATGCCCTCCAATCTCAGAACCCCGACCGGACATGGTTTCAAGTAGGAGCATTGTGGTGCCATCGTAGTCTGCAAAGGCTTGATCGATAGCCGCAGCCAGTCTTTTGATACCTGCAGACTCACCGGTCCCAAGATGGGCCCCGGGGTGGGTAACCAAGTATTCTACGCCCACCTCAGAAAAGCGACGCAGATCCTCCTTCAGGACTCGGCATGCAAATTCAAACAAGTCCTCCTTGGGAGTAGCTAGGTTAACCGTATAGGGCAAATGACCCACAATATCTTTTTGATCATGTTTGGCCTTCTCCCGTTGGAACAGCGCGATCTCCTCGGCGGGAATGGTTCGTGCACTGCCACCCCGGGGATTTCGCGTAAAGAACTGGAAAGTGTTAGCACCAATCTTAAGGGCCATGTCGATCGCCTTATCTAGACCCTTAGCTATGGATAAATGCGCTCCGATACGCAATAAGACCCCTCCTTCTTGCTACCTTCCCTCTTAAGGCTAGGTACTCTATGCTTTCGCCACGGGGTGCGGTTTTCCTGTGGTGAAAGCCCTATCCCCTCGTTTCAGTGAAGGAAAGCGGCATTGCTGCCCACTGTACAATCATGCTATAATTTGGATGTAAAGATGCATATCCGGGTATACTTTTTACCTTAAGGTAGGATACTCATAATATAGAAGAGGATAGATAACTATGGGAATGGAACAATGGCGGCAGGAACTACTCCATGAAATCAAAACCAAGGCTTATCGCGAGGGACAGTTTCGCTTAGCTTCCGGCCAAATGAGCGACTATTATATCGATTGTCGAAAGGTTACCCTATCTCCGGCAGGATGGCTAATTGGCAAAATCATCTTGGACATGGTTAAGGACACCAGGATCGACGCGGTGGGTGGTCTGACCCTGGGGGCAGATCCCATCATTGGAGCTGTAACAGCTCTTTCATACGAGACCCCACACCCTATTGACGGATTCATTGTGCGCAAACAAGCTAAAGATCATGGTACTGGCTCCTTGATTGAAGGGCCACTGCAAAAGGGTGCTCAGGTCCTCATCGTTGATGATGTTTTAACTAAGGGCGGTTCGGTTCTAAGTGCTATTAAAACCGTTGAGGATGCAGGATGTACGGTAGCCAAAGTGATCGTCATCGTCAACCGAAGACAGGGCGGCGATGAACTCCTCTTAGAAAAGGGATATAACTTCACTCCTATCTTTCAGATTGAGGAAATCAGAGGCTAGCACAGGCACCGGGTGGATAAATCGCCACCCGGTTTTTCTGTTTCTTGGCCTGGTACAAAGCCCGATCTGCCCTTGCAAAAAGCCGCGGATACCAGTTGTCCCCCACAGCGTGCATCCCGGCCACGCCCATGCTTGCGGTTAGCTTAGGGCCCTTTGCCCCACTCTCATCCTCAATCTGTCTGCGGATCCGTTCCGCCACTTGATAGGCCTGCTGGGAACTTGTCCTTGGAAGCAGAATGGCAAATTCATCGCCCCCTAGGCGCGCCGCTACATCTTGGGAACGAATACTTTCTTGGATGATCTCGGCCACTTCTTGAAGTATTATATCTCCATGTTGATGGCCATTAACATCGTTGCAGACTTTAAAGTTGTCTAGATCAAGTAAGATGAGGCTGAAATAGCAGCGATGATACTTCGGTAGCTCAATAAAGGATTCAATGAACCTGCGATTTGCAATTCCCGTGAGCGGATCCCGTCCTACCAAAAGGATCAGTCTTTGCAGCATGGAACCAAGATACCCAATGATACTTAAGAACATAAACAACGGTAGGACCAAGCTGAATGGATGTAGTAATCCTCGGGTCACCGCGATGAGCAAAACCAGAAGAATCAATCCGAGAAATCCACACCCAGTATACAAATACAACCGTCCAAAACTAGGCATACCTCTCCCCTCCTATCGACCATTGTCGACAGACTTACGGGAGATTATACATCAACCTTTCTTCGTTTTCCGGGTGATCGTCCACAGCTCGTTCATATAACTATGGACTGCGACGATTTCACAGAAGAAATTGCGGATTACTAGCATGCCTCTGCGATGAAGCCAATCGATCAGTCTGCCGGTTGTTGGTCGGCTCGGCCAATTCCCGATAAATAACAGTTTGGCCAGAATAAAACATAGGGGCATATTCATCGTGGCCAACGCAGTACTGGTATTGGGGTGTTTCTGGTAGTAGAGCACCGCCATCCGGGCCCGAGCCTTCTCCTTCTCAATCCGTCCTGGTAGTTTATCCGGAGTTAGTTCCGTGGTAAGGTGATAGGTAATGGCCCGTCCTTCCTTCTCACCTTTGAGGCCCAGCTTGCGCAAACGGGCCCCTAATTCAAGGTCCTCCCAGCCATACTCAGTAAACCTAGGATCAAAAAGGCCTGCCTTAAGCAACCATTTCCGCTCCACTGAAGCATTGCCCGTAGCAAGAAAGGCCCGGGAGAAGTCTAGAAGCTTGCGGTTCTCCTCAATAGGATAGCGATGATCTAAGGTATGAATAAATACACCGGTCACCACTAGTTTCTCCCCGGTATGGGCATCAAAATGAGCCTGGACAAAACCAGGGGAACAAACCATATCACTATCCAAAAAGATAATCAGGGGGGAACGACTCTTTAATATACCGAGATTGCGTAAGGGACCCGGATTCCTTGGGTAGGTTGTCCGTTTACGATGGACCCGATATAGAACAATTGGGTAATTTGCAGGAAAGTCCTTGATCATACGGGTTGTACCATCTAATGAGCCATCATCGACAATGATCACTTCAAAGGGTACATTAGTAGTCTGATCATTTAGCGACTTCAAGACCAGCTGTAAAGTATGTCGCCGATTATATGTAGGAATGACAATACTTACCCCTGGCTCCTTTTGTGTATGCAATTGGTTTTCCCATCGATAAACCGGATGGGGAAAACATTCCTCCACAAACACTACCTCCCAAGTACATCACAAGTCCCTATTCCGCAGACCTCCGGCACCGTCGGTACAGTTTTTAAAGATACTTTGACTTCCTGTCTAGTACCGTTTCACCACTCTGCCTTTGTTCATCATATTGCTTACGTTTCATTGCAGATTCTTTGGCGGCATTGATCCCCACAGCTGTATGGTATGCATCGTAGATGCCAAACAGCCACAGAATCGGAGTAGTCACAAATCCAATAGTCATGCTTACAGACCACCAAGAGATAGCATACAGAATCAGCAGCCCAATTCCCTTGGAGACATCACCGTTGTAAATTTGCCCCACCCCGGTGCAGATCGCAGAAAACAAGGCTGCTTTCTTCGGATTCCTGTAATCCTTATCCTCCTGTATCTAGCCTCACTCCAGACTATCTGCGTCCGCCGGTGCCTTATATCCTTGTACCAATACTATTCGCTACAAATATGATTAATCCTTGCCCCGGTTACAATATTAGGGAAGGAATCCACCCGGATGCTACCGAAATTATCCTCCGACGGTACCTTTTGGCTGAGTTATAGGTGCTTACACGGATACCGGATACCCGAGGACATCCTTGCCAACACTACAACCGTCGTTCAAAATGTAAGTAAAGGGAGAGACCCAAATGCTAACGGATATCGAGATTGCGCAACAGGCTAGATTATTGCCCATAAAACAGATAACAGAGCAGTTGAACATTTCCAGTGATGAGTTTGAGCCCTTTGGCCATTACAAAGCAAAGGTTAGCCTGAATGTCTATCAGAGACTGAAAGATAAACCTAACGGAAAACTCATCTATACTACGGCAATTACCGCAACACCAGCCGGGGAAGGTAAGACCTGTACCGCGATCGGGCTGACCCAGGGATTAGGCAAACTAGGAAAAAACGTTGCGGTTTGTCTGCGGGAGCCCTCCTTAGGCCCGACTTTTGGAATAAAAGGTGGTGCTGCTGGTGGCGGATACAGCCAGGTTATTCCCATGGAGGATATTAACCTGCATTTCACCGGCGATCTCCATGCTATCGGTACCGCTCATAACCTTCTGTCCGCGGTCCTGGAAAACCATATTTACCAGGGCAATGACCTTGCCATCAATCCCAAGAAAGTGATCTGGCCCCGGGTTATGGACATGAATGATCGCCAGCTGCGCAACATTATTGTAGGCCTTGGCGGCGAAAAGGATGGAGTCACCATGCCCGGCCGCTTTGACATCACCGTTGCTTCGGAGATTATGGCTATTCTTTGCTTAGCCTCGGACCTAGAGGATCTAAAGGAGCGCATGGGCAGGATCTTGGTTGGATTTACCTACGACAATACACCGGTGTATGCCCGGGATCTTAAGTGCGTCGGGGCCATGGCAACCCTCTTGAAGGATGCCTTAAAACCAAACCTCGTCCAAACCCTTGAAGGACAGCCAGCCTTTGTCCATGGCGGTCCATTTGCTAATATTGCCCATGGGAATAACAGCGTTATCGCGACAAGGACGGCATTAAAACTGGCCGATTATGTAGTCACCGAAGGGGGCTTTGCTGCGGATTTGGGTGCAGAGAAGTTCTTTGATATTGTGCACGGCTACTCAGGGCTTACCCCCGATGTTGCAGTATTAGTAGCCTCAGTACGGGCCTTGAATATGCATGGTGGGATGCCCTTGGAAGCCGCGGCTCAAACAGATCTTAGTGCCTTAGAAACCGGGCTGGCCAATCTAGATAAACATATTGATAACCTAACTCGATTTGGCCTTCCCGTTGTAGTTGCCCTCAACCAGTTTCCGACAGATACGAACGAAGAATTGGAGCTAGTCATGGACTATTGCCAGAAGAAGAGCGTTCGTGTGGCCCGATCCCAGGTCGTGGCCAAGGGTGGTGCCGGAGGAATTGAACTGGCTGAAGCAGTATTGGATGCCCTAGAGTACGAAACCGCTGATTTTCGACCATTATACGATTGGGACCAGCCCATTAAGATGAAGATGGAGATCATCGCTAAAGAGATCTACGGTGCAGACCAAGTAACCTATACGGACCAGGCTGAGGCAGCAGTGGCTCGCTACACAGAGCTTGGCTATGATAAGTTGCCCCTGTGTGTTGCTAAAACCCAGCATTCCTTAAGCGATAACCCAGCGTTAAAGGGCGCACCCAGAAATTTCACCTTAACCGTAAGGGACCTAAGGCCCTCCCTAGGAGCAGGCTTTCTGGTGCCCATTACAGGCCAAGTTTTGACTATGCCGGGATTGCCAAAGAAACCCGCTGCAGAAAACGTAGACATTTTCCCAGACGGAACCATCACTGGTCTATTCTAGAAGGAAAGGATGAAGGCTATGTCCGCCCAAGAGACAACACTGATTTTTATCAAACCAGAAGCTGTTAAACGGGGGTTGGTAGGGGAAATTTTATCCCGCTTTGAACGACGGGGTATTGTGATTAAGCATCTGCAGATGCATTTAATTACCGAGGATGAGGCCACTGCCCACTATGCCCACCATCGAGACAAGCCGTTTTTCGGCGAACTGCTGGAGGCGATTACCGCAGGTCCTGTGGTTTTCGCTGTTTTGCAAGGACCAAGAGTGATCAGCATCGTCCGAAAAATGGTTGGGGCCACAGATCCAGCGGAAGCGCTCCCCGGGACCATTCGCGGAGACTTCGGTTTAGTTCTTAGCGATAATGTTATCCACGCCTCAGACAGTCCAAAGACCGCCCAAGAGGAAATCGCCCGGTTTTTCCCCGAGCTTTAGTAACCTTAATAGTTGGAATGGGCACTCCACCCATTCCAACACATACCAAAGGATGGTGTGAGCAATGTCCACGGAGACCGGGTGGTGACCGTAGAGGCCTCGAAGGTGCAACACAGTCCATGGTTATGGCCGCGGCTGCTTCAGCTGAGCTTCGGTTCGAGCACCATTTGGCAACAGCGATGATGGCCAAGGCACAGGCGGATGAAGTTGAGCCCCTTCCGGCAACAGACTGGGACCTAAGACCAGGTCAAGGCGTATTTTCCTTCAACCGGGGACAGCTGCAAGCAGCGGTGGGCAACGAAACCCTCATGGCGGAGCTGGGAGTCATGCTAAGTCCGGATCGAAAAGAACTACTCGCGTTCCGTGAATCTAAGGGTGAAACGGTTACTTTGGTCGCCATGGGAACCGAAGTCATCGGCCTAATCGGAATAGCTGACGAGCCTCGACCGGACGCTTGGGAGTCAATAGCAGCCTTGCGTAGTGGAGGTATTGATCCCATATTTATGCTCACCGGGGATAACGAACGGGCAGCCATATATATCGACGATGCTGTGGGAATACGCGAAGAAGAGATCCACGCCGGGCTGATGCCCGATGAAAAGGTAAACGTTCTGCGGACTGTGCAGGCTAATGGAACCCGAGTCGCCATGGTTGGTGATGGCATTAATGATGCTCCGGCACTTACAACCGCTGATGTGAGCATCGCCATGGGTACCCCGGCTACTAGGGCAGCGATGGAAGCCGCTGTTCTAGTGCTCATGGGCAATAGCCTACTGAGGATTCCCAAGGCAATCACCCATGCCCAAAAAAACAGTCCGGGTGGTGAAGCAGAACGTAACCCTTGCAGTAGCCGTTGTTATGTTCCTCCTGCTGAGGGTACTAGGAAACAAAGTAAACTTGGCCTTTGGAGTGGCATTACACGAAGCAAGCATTATGCGGTGACACTCAATGGCATAGGCATACGACTACTAAAAAGGCCTTCTACGCACTAGACTTTCTGGACAGTTCGACATAAGGAAGTCATTCTGTCAAAGACAGGCCGATCTATTCACCGTCGTGATGGGCACAGATCGGCCTATGTTCATCCATTTTGTGCAAGGACCATAGCAAAATCATGGCCTTAGTTTTTCAGCAAAGAACCAGCCATCCTCAATAACTCTTCCGCATTGATCGGCTTTTCCACGTAAGCATCAGCCTTGATCCATTTTCGTTCCTGCTCATTTTCCAAGTTGAAATGGATCCCTTTATCTCGGCCTAATACTGTCACGATCATGATCGGTACATCCTTACATTTGCTGTTTTTCAACTCGTGGCACAGGACAAATCCAGAGTCAGCATACTCCATCATCACATCGATGATGAATAAATCAAAGGTCTGTTCCTCCGCTATCTGTCGCGCTTCCTTCCCCGAGGTAGCTGTTACTACTTCGTATCCTGCATTCTCTAGAATACCTGCGCTAGTATCCAGAAACTCCCGATCATCATCTACCACAAGAATACGTTGAGCCATGCTTTCTCACCCTATCAGTCTTGATTTGTTGGAAGAAAACCTAAAGGTTCTCGTTCCCCGTCATCTTACTCTCACCTGACCAAGTGCGCATCTTTCTGTGAGATCCCCATGTTATGTTCCCCATTCAAAAGGATTCTCCTGCTAGTTCAATCCTAGTGTTCACGGTTCTCTCCCAGAAAAGATACATATCCTTAGACTATTCTGTTTCTCTAGCAGATCCCCCGCTTGCAGTAGTGAGTATGCAAAAGCTCATGGGACTTATCGCTACCTGGTTTCTCTAGATACTTCTCATATAACTCTAAGACCGCCGGGTTCTCATGGGAAAACCGCAACTTCGCATTTCGGTCCAAAGCATAGACTGCCTCTTGACGAAGTTTGCGGGCCTCAAGACCCTTCCCGAAGGAGACCGGTTGACCACCGCCTGCCATACATCCACCTGGACAAGCCATAATCTCAGCGAAATGATACTGTTTATTCGGCAAAGCCTCTTCCATTAGATACTTTGCCGCTCCAAGTCCATGGACTACGGCACATCGGATAGTCTGTCCACCAATGGTCAATTCCACTTCCTTGAAGTTCTCCAAACCACGTACCGGTGTAAACTCCAGGTTTTCGGGCAGCTTTCCTTCCACCAGATAGTACACTGTGCGCAGGGCTGCCTCGGCTACACCGCCGGTTGTCCCAAAGAGGGCTCCAGCTCCTGTTGAAGTACCCAAAGGATCATCGAATTCACCTAAGGGCAACTTAGCAAAATCAATCCCGGCTTGTTTAATCATTAGAGCAAGCTCCCGGGTCGTCAGCACAGCATCCACGTCTCGACCAGCTGTACCCTCCATCTCAGGACGATTAGCCTCGAACTTCTTCGCTGTACAAGGCATTACAGATACAACATAAATATCCTTAGGATCAATTAATTTGTGTTTGGCGTAGTAAGTCTTAATTACAGCCCCTTGCATCTGCTGAGGAGATTTGCACGTTGACAGATTCGGTAGGTAATCCGGATAGAAGTGTTCAATATACTTGATCCAGCCGGGGCTACATGAAGTAAGAAGGGGCAGGTTCTCTCCGGACTGGAGCCGCTCAATTAATTCTGTTCCTTCTTCCATAATGGTTAGGTCCGCGCTGAACTGAGTATCGAATATCGCATCAAATCCTAGCTTCCGCAAAGCTGTGACCATCTGTCCTGATACGTTGGTCCCATAGGGAAATCCGAATTCCTCACCAAGGGCAACCCGTACTGCCGGCGCCACCTGTACTACCACGTGTTTAGTCAAATTCCTCAGGGCAGCTTCAACTTGGTCAATGGAGCGCTTCTCCCTTAAGGCACCCGTGGGACAGACCAAGGTACACTGACCACAGTTTACACAGGAGGTATTATGCAGATCATCGGCAAAAGCTGGTAGAACAATGGTATCAAATCCCCGCCCAGCAAAATCAATAGCTCCGACGGTTTGAATCTCTTTGCATACCCGCACACAACGGCCGCATAGGATACATTTGTCCGGATCCCGTTCGATACTTGGGCTAGTTCTATCCATATGGTAATGGCGTTTTCGTCCGACGAATTTCCGCTCCGTAATGCCATACTGACCTGCTAGTTCCTGCAGCTGACACTTGCCGTTCTTAGGACAGTATAGACAGTCATCGGGGTGATTAGCCAAAAGCAACTCGATGATATGGCGGCGTGCCTGTTGCACCCGAGGAGCGTGGGTGGAAACTTCCATTCCCTCTGAAACCGGATAGGCACAGGAAGGCACCAGCCCCCGCATGCCTTTGACTTCAACACAGCAAATCCGACAGCTTCCCGAGGGTGCTAGTTCCTCCATATGACAAAGCGTAGGGATATCTATGTCCAATGTCCTAGCTGCCTCTAAAATGGTGGTACCTGCGGGTACCTCCACTTGTTCCCCATTTATTTGCAGTTTAACCATATCCATTTTCTAACCTCTCCCATCCTAGCCGCCTAGCTAGACTTAATTGCCTCAAAGGGACAAAACTGGATACAAGCCCCACACCGAATACATTTATCCTCTACAATAACGTGTGCATGCCCCTTCTCCCCTACGATGGCATTTTGCGGACACCGTTTGGCACAGAGGCCACATCCCCTACACTTATCCGCTTCGATAGTATAGGTAAGCAAGCTACGACACTGACCAGCAGGACATCTCCGCTCAAAAACGTGGGCATCGTACTCATCCCGGAAATAACGTAGGGTTGACAATACTGGATTAGGAGCAGTCTGACCTAGACCACAAGCAGCCGTATCCTTGATGGTCTCGGCTAGTTTTTCTAATTCCACTACACTTTGGAAGCGGAGTAGTGTATCATCCTCGGTCTCATCGGCCCGAGCTGATACGATACGGTCCATGGTCTCTTTCATCCGTGCTGTTCCTTCTCTGCAGGGAATACACTTGCCGCAGGATTCATTACAGGTAAAACTGATGAAGAAACGGGCAAAATCCACCATGCAAGTATGATGATCTACAACCACCAGTCCACCGGAACCCATCATCGCACCGGCCTTAATAAGAGACTCATAATCCACCGGGGTATCCAAGAGCTCCTTGGGCAAACACCCTCCCGAAGGACCACCGATCTGGACCGCCTTGTACTCTCCACCGTTAATAATTCCCCCACCGATATCAAAGACAATCTCTCGAATACTGGTGCCCATAGGTACTTCGATTAAGCCAGTATTATTAATTTTCCCTGTTAATGCAAAGACCTTAGTTCCCTTGCTTTTCTCAGTTCCAATACTAGCAAACCAATCAGCACCTTTGGACAGAATCGTCGGCACATTGGCAAAGGTCTCCACGTTGTTAATGCAGGTAGGCTTACCCCAAAGCCCTTTGCTTGCAGGATAAGGTGGTCGCGGTCTGGGCATACCCCTTTTACCTTCGATTGAAGCCAGCAGGGCTGTCTCCTCGCCACAAACAAAAGCCCCGGCACCTGTCTTGATTTTCAGATGGAAGTTAAAGCCACTGCCTAGGATGTTATCTCCGATTAGTGCTAGTTCTTCCATGCGCGCTAGCGAGTTCTTCAGTTTCTGAATCGCCAAGGGATACTCAGCCCGTACATAGATGTATCCTTCTGAAGCGCCCATGGCATAGGCACCAATCAGGATGCCTTCCAACACACGATATGGATCACCTTCTAACAGACTCCGGTCCATAAAGGCCCCAGGATCGCCTTCGTCTGCATTACAAACCAGGTACTTTTTGTCTGCAGTCTCCGCCGCGGCAAAGCCCCATTTGCGCCCCGTAGGAAAACCGCCACCTCCACGACCCCGTAATCCCGATGCGGTTACTGTCCCAATCACATCTGCCGGACTCATCTCTCCTAAGGCCTTAGATAACGCCACAAACCCACCACGATTGACATATTCGTCCAGCGAATCAGGGTTGATTAGTCCACAATTAGCCAAAGCCACCCGTTTTTGCTTCTTTAAAACGGGCAAGTCATAAATCAGGGGAAGCTCGTACTCCTTCAAGCCTTCCTGTTCCTCGCCCATGTAGGGAAAACGGCCAATGACCATCTCTGTAGGAATCACATCGTTTTCAAGATACTCAACTAGGTGTTTGACTTTGTCCTCGGTTACCGACCCAAAGGAAACTCGGGGGCGATTTGGTTTTTGAATATCAACAATGACCTCTCGATGACATAAGCCAATACAACCGACCTGCTTAAACTCTACATCAAGACCTGACGCTTCGGTCAACTCATGGAGTTTAGCCCAAACCTTATCCGCACCTGATGCCAAACCGCAAGTACCCATACCAACAGTCACAACCGGTCGAATCAAGGCCAATCCATCAAGAACCGCCTTTATTTCCACTCTTTTCGCTTTACAGTCCGCATCATCGTGGCATAAAGGCCCCTCCAAACGGCAGCGTATAAAATCTCGACAAGGGTTCTCCTTTGAGTGTGTACAACGATCACAGCATTTAGACATTAGTGTGCGCATCTTTCTACCCCTTTTTCCTGTACAGATTGAGCATCTTCAGTACAGATTTTGGCGTCAGCTTGCCATGGAATTCTCCGTTGACCATCACAACAGGCGCCATACTGCATGCACCCAGACAGGCTACTGTTTCGAGCGTAAATAATCCATCCTCCGTGGTTTCTCCAGGATGTATATCCAATTCTGATTCCAGAGTCTGCAAGATTTCAGCAGCCCCACGCACATGACATGCGGTACCACAGCAAACACTGATTGTGTACTTACCTAGCGGCTTAAATCGAAACTGATTGTAAAAGGTCGCAACACCATAAACCTCAGCCGTTGATAGCCCTGTGTGCTTTGCTGCCGCCACGAGGGCTTTTCGCGGCAAGTACCCATACTTTTCTTGAACCTCTTGTAGCATCGGGATCAGATTCGCCGACTCTTTGCTGGGATACTTGCTTAGGATCTCCGTAATCCGCGGATCGGTGGTCACCCCACCGCATTGACACTGAGTAGTACTCACCAAGATTCCTCCCCTTCATCTCCCACCATTAACAGGATTTTTGACTTTCAAAAAACTGAGCTGTCCTGCATGTCACCCGTAGCCAGCTCGCCTATGTTGTATTCAACAGAAATAGAGGAAAGCGTTCTTTGTGCTTGTGAACACATTCACAAAGAAAAGCCACAACACGAGTAATCTATCTCTCTCCCACGTTTGAGTATACTATAAAGGATTTTTTCAGTCAACTGATTTTCGAGCCTAGGGATGTTTCCATCCCTCATAGGAAGATCCAAAACATAGCCCTCGACGGAACGCTGATCTATCGCACAAGGGGTTTCCATCCCTCATAGGAAGATCCAAAACATCCAGTCGGTACAGTGGACCGGGTACGTCTTCTCGAGTTTCCATCCCTCATAGGAAGATCCAAAACCTGGACCGCCTTTATGACGCTTACGAGTGACCCGGGTTTCCATCCCTCATAGGAAGATCCAAAACACCTAACCTCTTTCACACGTTACGCACCCCCTTACATGTTTCCATCCCTCATAGGAAGATCCAAAACGTGGCGGAAATTGACATATTAGGACTGAATAAAGCAGTTTCCATCCCTCATAGGAAGATCCAAAACTCGAAGGTGGCGCTAACCTTTGCCAACTCCGCATTAAGTTTCCATCCCTCATAGGAAGATCCAAAACACCATCGGGCCCCAGAACACCACCGGACCATTTGTGTTTCCATCCCTCATAGGAAGATCCAAAACAGGAGACACCAAGAAGATTAACGTGTACAGGGCTACGTTTCCATCCCTCATAGGAAGATCCAAAACATTATTTGTGTTCGAAACACTGGGCCGGTGGGAATACGTTTCCATCCCTCATAGGAAGATCCAAAACTACCATCGGGCCCCAGAACACCACCGTGCCATTTGGGTTTCCATCCCTCATAGGAAGATCCAAAACTGCTTTGTCGCCATTATCCGCACCTGTCCCGTGGAAGTTTCCATCCCTCATAGGAAGATCCAAAACTCCAGGCCGTCCTCGCGGAGGAGGAGTGGAGGTAGTTTCCATCCCTCATAGGAAGATCCAAAACGGTTCACCAATCCGATCCTAGTGCAGCGAGAAACGTTTCCATCCCTCATAGGAAGATCCAAAACCCGTACGATGACTGTGATGTGGTGGCGTTGCTTGACGTTTCCATCCCTCATAGGAAGATCCAAAACGTTTCGTAGTTCGATTCTTGATCTTGTGGCTTTCATCGTTTCCATCCCTCATAGGAAGATCCAAAACGCCGCCGGGTCGATGCGGTCCCTCGACCTGGCCTTGTCGTTTCCATCCCTCATAGGAAGATCCAAAACTTTGCGTCTTGCCTTGTCACTGCATTTCCCATCGCCGTTTCCATCCCTCATAGGAAGATCCAAAACGTGGCTTCCCTTAAGGCATTAGAACCCTTGATATGTTTCCATCCCTCATAGGAAGATCCAAAACTTCCCCTTGGCAAAAAGCTTATTAAGGTGTTGAAGGTTTCCATCCCTCATAGGAAGATCCAAAACAGGGAACAGCGTAGAAATAGCCTCAATGTTGCCACGTTTCCATCCCTCATAGGAAGATCCAAAACAAGACAGCCCAACGTTTGCCCCACCTCGATGCATGGGTTTCCATCCCTCATAGGAAGATCCAAAACGATGATGAGGACGGGGGAAGATTATACAAATTAATGTTTCCATCCCTCATAGGAAGATCCAAAACGTAGCTTCCCTTGCTTCATTAAATCCCTTGCATACTGTTTCCATCCCTCATAGGAAGATCCAAAACGGCTCCCCCGTTGCGTCATGGGGTGACCTACAGCAGTTTCCATCCCTCATAGGAAGATCCAAAACCACGAAGCTAGCTGATGACCTGGGCTATATTGAGAAGTTTCCATCCCTCATAGGAAGATCCAAAACCATCATTCTCGATCGCTATTGTTCGTGCCCAATTCGGTTTCCATCCCTCATAGGAAGATCCAAAACTCCCAAAACTCCGATTCTATTTGAATGAGGCACTGAAGTTTCCATCCCTCATAGGAAGATCCAAAACGGTGCGACGGAAACAGCTTTCGCTAAACAGATGGAAAGTTTCCATCCCTCATAGGAAGATCCAAAACGTCTATCGTCGCACTTGCTATGCTGTCCGTGCTTGGTTTCCATCCCTCATAGGAAGATCCAAAACATTACTGCCCTCTATGCTCGGGTCTCCACAGAGGAAGTTTCCATCCCTCATAGGAAGATCCAAAACCTGCTTGGTCTGCTGCCATACCATAAGAGTTCAGGAGTTTCCATCCCTCATAGGAAGATCCAAAACCGCCGAAGAGGTTTGATTTCAAGATCGAACCCCGTGTTTCCATCCCTCATAGGAAGATCCAAAACTAATAGAGTGATCCCATACTAAAGTGCAACTGTGGAGGTTTCCATCCCTCATAGGAAGATCCAAAACGGCAAAGCGCATTATCAGCACTATCAGATATGGGGGTTTCCATCCCTCATAGGAAGATCCAAAACAAAGACCCATCAAATTCCTCATGTAGGAGAGGCATGTTTCCATCCCTCATAGGAAGATCCAAAACCATCTGTGGTCATGAGGTACTCAAGCCCGTTGAGACGTTTCCATCCCTCATAGGAAGATCCAAAACCCTTGTTACACTGGGATTTCCTTGTTGCGAGTACGCGTGTGTCTATGCAGTAGCAGATCGACCAATTTAGCATTACTCCCATCGTACTGCGGAAATCCAGGTTTCTGTGTGAATCTGTAAAGCGCGTCGATCCCCCGGGGTTTTCGCGCTACTGGAGGTCGACGCGGTATGCCGAACAATCCAGTTGGTTCTCTTAATAACAGGATAGTCCATGAAGGACGGTATTGTCAATTGTATAAGTGCCGAGCCTCTTCAAGTGGTTATTACTCTGAGTTGTTATACATCCGTGTTTGTTGATATCGGTGGTCTACTTGTATTGGGATTCAATGCTGGAAGCTATCTCTGGTTTATACTGGAGATGGCTTCCTTCAACTTTTAACAATATATAAGTGCGTTATCAATGGACGTGTAGTGTCTATGTTCCTAGATTAAGTAGCCTTCAGCCAATTCCCGGTGCCGTGCGCATGTTGGACACACCGCCTCACAGTTGATGGGTACCGTAATTGACCGATCACAGTAGATGCAGTTAGCCATACGAAATCTAGCTAAGGTCTTGGGACTTGCATGCCTGAACTGCCCTGTGTTACCGGCTCTAAGCTTAATGACCTCCTCAGGACATAGCTCGGTGCACAACCCACAGTTGATACACCTATACACATCAAATTGTAGAGAGACTTCCTTCTTTGCAGTTATTAGATTAAGGGCATGGGTAGGACAGATACGCGCACAGAAGCCACATCCATTACAGTATTCACTCAGCAATTTAATATTACCATAGTTGTGCCAGGATAGCGAAACACGACTAACAATCTTCGTCTCAGACAGGGCTCTAGCCAGAATATCCCGTTTTTCTACCACCGATTGCCTATCGTCCTGGCGTAGGATCTGGAGTTTTCCCTTTAGTTTGCGGGCAAAGCCCTTAAACTGCCGCCGGACCCTGGGGATCGTTGGTGTGTTGGACTTATCACAGAGTCTAATCTTAAATGGCTTACGTACACCTTTGAGGATCTGCCGAGCACACTGTATGTTCTTTTTCACTATTTTGACGTTTTTGTTTTGTCTACAGGTGCGGCAGGGACTGGTGTCAATCTCAAGATAGCCTGCAGGGTGCAAGATCCCCAATGCAACCAAAAGACATTCATTCAGCCATCCTATACAGGGAACAACCAGATCAGTAGCTGTTGATGTAGCCCGTTCACAAACAATCCGCAGCTTGGATTGGTCCTTTGTCTTTTTTAATGCATCGTTCAGCCACTGTTCATAGGACACATCAGCTAAATGAAATACTTCAGTCGGACAAGTATTAACACATACGCCACAACCGGTACATTTGTCGGTAGCAATGTTAATGCCATGCTTTAAGCTAATTGCTCCTGTAGGACATGAATCTGCACAGGCAGCGCAGTCGTATCCCGTATGTCTATTGATCAGACATTGCTGTGGACGAAAACAAAGGTAACCGGCTGCCCTTTTTCTAACCAAGGCGTACCCTCCTTTGTAGCACATTTGCCTGGAGAGATTGACTGTTTTTGAGTCTAGATCCCCTCAACTTTATCTACAGACGTTCAACCCAAGCAAGGATTTCCTGAGGTGTTACACTTAATCACAGAAATACCCATATGAAGTAGCGGTCCGAACAAGATTGGATTTCCTAATGTCTAATATATCATGTGGCTGCTTAATTGCAAGTCAGGGGCATTAGTCTGTGACCTCTGCACATAGAATACCAAAGGTGCCTCCGAGGAATACCTGGGCAAAGGGTGGGCCGAATCCAACCTTTTCAAACATCCCTAGGAGAGTATTGATGCTGGGAAATGAGGTGAGTGAATTGGGTAGATAGGTATATTCACCCCCAGGAGCAAACAAACCAGCCACCCGAGGGACAATCTGGTGTAAGTAGAAACGAACGAAAGGTGAAAGCAAGCTTCCCTCTGGCTGGAATACCTCCAGACAAACAAAGCGGCCTCGGGGCTTGAGGATACGACGGACCTCACCTAGGACAGTCTCAATCTCGGGAACATTGCGCAGGGCAAAACCCATCAAGACGCGTTCAGCAAATCCGTCAGGAAAGGAAAAGGTGCGCACGTCTTCTACTGCAAAGTGTACTTGGCGTTCCACTCTCCGTTGTCTTGCCTTCTCTCGAGCCAGATCAAGCATTGGTGCACAAAAGTCAACTCCATAGACCATCCCTTCGCTGCCAACATGTCTGACAGCCCTAAGAGCCAGTTCCCCGGTACCGGTACCGGCATCAACAACAATAGAGCCCTTTTGAATTCCTGCGGCAATTACGGCTTGACGGCGGAGATAGCCATCGAAACCAAAGGTCAAGAGCCTGTTTAGGAAGTCGTACTCATTGACTATGTTAGAAAACAGTCGGTGCACATCATCGCTTCTGTTTCCACTGGTGCTTAAGGCTACCCTCCGCCACCGATCATCTAGAGAACCATCTTTCAAACAATACCACCAAGATTGGGATCAGGCCGCACCCTCTTGGTTTCCCCCCTTCCGACAATCTGTTCGCTACCGTTACTGACTAGAATAATAGGCCAAGCGTTGCATCTCCAAACTTAGGTCGGTACTGGTTACATGAACATCCTCTGGTACAGTGACCTTAATCGGTGCGAAGTTGAGGATCGCCTTGATCCCTGCGGCAACCAGCAGATCTGCTACTGCTTGGGCACTTGGGGCAGGTACGGTGATTAACCCCATCCGAATATCATGTCTGCGAACCCTCTCTGGTATTTTGTCCAAGGAATCGATAACAATACCATCTACATTGGCCCCGATTTTGTTGGGATCATTGTCGAATAGGGCAACAACATGCAAATTGAAATGATCCTCATCGTTGTAACGTCGGTGAACATAACGGGTTAAAGCAAGGCCTAAGCTACCAACCCCTACCAAGGCAACGGCAACCTCACGATCCAAGTTTAGGATCACTTGCAGCCGATTCCGGAGAAACTCTACATCGTAGCCAACTCCTTGTTTCCCGAACTCACCAAACCAAGCAAGATCCTTCCTCACTAAAGACGGGCTTACCCCGGCGCGATCCCCAAGTTCCTGGGAGGAGATCAGCGGGGTATCCACAGTCTTACTATATTCATCTAAAACCCGCATGTATAGCGGTAGCCGCCGTACAACAGCATCAGAAATCTTTTTCATCCGCATCATAAAACCTCCCTCGGGATGTCTAATTATATGCTGCCCCTACCGGGGTATGACATATTAAGACTTAGTAATTAATCGCTTACTTTCTCTTTCTATAGTCCCAATTCCTCTTTCGGATCCGAGCTATTTGCGATGTTTGGAAGTAGGCATTGTAACGGGATTTGCTCTTGGGGCAAAAATGTGTTTACCCCAAGACGATCCCATGAATACGGCATTTTCGCATAGCAGAAGAATATGATCAG
>Ga0172382_10000722_pt1 | contig 61651 bp, 43 predicted proteins | sample Leawel138RmetaG_FD_122245 | JGI IMG/M metagenome (GOLD analysis project Ga0172382, IMG submission 122245) | Leachate microbial communities from a municipal landfill in Southern Ontario, Canada - Leachate well 138R metaG | ecosystem: Engineered > Solid waste > Landfill > Unclassified | place...
GCCAGCCGGAAGACGGTCCCGGCCTCACTTTGTCCCTGAAAATGGATCTGCCTGTTGATCTCTGCCCCCCGGGTGTTTTGCAGATCGGCCAGGCTGTATTCGATCTTTTTTGTGATTTTATAGGTCCCGTTGGGGAAGTACAGGATTTTGGACGGCTCCAGCCGGTCAGGGAAGATGACCCCTACCCGCGGATTGATCTCGAACCCGATAATGGTATCCGGATGGTTTTTCACTGCTTCTTCAATCCATTTCTGCCGGTCGCGCGTGGGTCTGAGCACATCGTCCAGTGCCCGGATGATGGCATCGGAACAATCCTTCTCCCCGGTGTTGTCAAGATGGTACGGGGATTTTGTCATGTCAATGACCGCTTCTGCATCAGCAGGATAGATGATATTTTCCTGATCCGAATTGTTGTTTTTCAGCTTGCCACTACAACTGACCAGCAAAAATGACAACACAAGAATGTAAAGTTTTTTGATCATCATACTCCAATAGGTTTTGATCCTTTTAAAGCCTGTTTTACCTCCAAAGATCAAAAAATATATAAAGGATATAACGATTCATAGCTAAATTATTTTGTAAACGATTTGCTTTTGTTTGGTTTATCCGTATTCTATTATTTATTATCAAGGTGTTGGATAGAATGAGCAGGCTCATTTCGACGGAACTCCCCTGATTTTAATCCTGCTTGTTTGTGGCATGAATTGTCATGGTCGTTTCATCCCTTCTTATCCCGATTGGATATGGAAAGCTCTTTCAGTCTTTTTTTTGCTTCTTCCGCTGCCTGATCAAACGTTTCAAAAATTGAGCCGGCTCCAATCATCGGGTATACACTCGTCTTTTTTAAATCGTTATATACATTTTCGTTTACTCCTGATAAAATAACTTTTATATCTGAATGAATCAGGATTTTAATGGCTTCTTTCAGGTTTTGCAACCCGGTGGAATCAACAAACGGAACGTGCCGCATGCGGATGATGATGATCCTGCTTTTCAGGCCGGTGGATTTTAATACTTCGCAGAACTGTTTTGCTGAAGCAAAAAACAGGGGTCCGCTAATTTCGTAAATGCCTATTCCCTTCGGCAACCCTGAATAGTCTTCAATAATATCAGTATCTACCACTGCCGGCAGGGATTTTCCCATGTCGGCCATACGTTTCATAAACAACAAAGCCGAAAGGACAACTCCTACCTGAATGGCAACCGACAAGTCGACCAACACCGTTAAGAAGAAGGTTGTCAGCAAAACGATGATGTCAAAAAATGATCCTTTTAAGATGGAGCGGAAAGTGCGCCATTCACTCATGTTATAGGCCACTACCATTAAAATCCCTGCAAGGCTTGCCATGGGAATGAGTTTCACCCAGCGTCCGAAAAACAACATAATAAGCAACAGGGTGACAGCATGAAATATTCCTGCCAGGGGAGTTTTTGCACCGTTTTTAATATTGGTGGCAGTACGGGCAATGGCTCCGGTAGTCGGAATTCCGCCAAAAAATGGTGTTACTATGTTCGCAACTCCCTGAGCGATCAGTTCGGTGTTTGAGCGATGATGGCCTCCAATCATCCCGTCAGCCACTACAGCCGACAGTAAGGATTCAATAGCACCAAGCAGTGCAATGGTGACTGCCGGCTGAATGTAATTGCCCAGCTGGTTAAAATCAACAGCAGGTAAACGAATCCCGATTGTATTCGGAATGTTGCCAAAGAAGGATTCAATCGTGGGAACAGGAATATTAAATACCTGAACTGCAACGGTGCCCAAAACTATGGCTATCAAAGACCCCGGGATTCTCCGGGTGACTTTTTTTGAAAATATGGCCAACAGGATAGAACCCGCCGCAAGGGCTGCAGCACACAGATTGATGGTCGTCAGATGCCCCCAATAAGCAGCCCACTTGGCAATGAATCCCGCCGGAACATTTTGAATCTCCAGTCCTAACGCATCACGTATCTGCGTGGAAAAGATGACCAGGGCTATGCCACTGGTGAAACCCACAACTAAAGGATGTGGAAAATATTTCAAAAGTGCCCCCAGTTTTAGCAATCCGAAAATAACCAGGAAAATGCCTGCCATGATGGTGGAAATCAGAAGTCCGTCGAACCCGTATTCCGCCAAAATACTGTAAATAATTACGATAAATGCTCCGGTGGGTCCGCCAATCTGTACCCGACTCCCTCCCAACAAAGAAATAAGGAATCCTCCCACTATGGCTGTGATCAATCCCTTCTCAGGAGATACGCCGGAGGCTACAGCAAAAGCAATGGCCAACGGAAGGGCAACAATCCCCACAACAATACCGGCCAGTAAATCCGAAGAAAATTGCCTGGAACTATAATTCTTTAGAACAGTGAGTAATTTTGGTTTAAAAATAACACCCATGTTGTAAATTTTAAAAACGCGCAAAGATAAACCCTGTTTGAATGCTCTATTCTTTTGGATGAATAATTGATAATCGCGTACCTTTAATTTAACAGTTCAACCGAAACCATCCTTATCCACCGGTAACTTATTCCTCCCGGTTTCCTCTTTCTCTATGATGAAACGGGGAAAGACTTTTTCCGGTAAGCACTATAGAAGATATGCCCGATACGTGTCCAATTTCCATCCACAAATGGTAGTGACAAGTTGCACTCCAGTGTTTTGTGAGTAAGAATCACTCAATTTGGATTTTATATTTTAACTTAGTAGGCTTCTTGATCATGTTATCCTGGAATTTTATTAATTTTGTGGCTGCTAAATTGTTGGGGATAAGGAGTACTAATATATATTCATGAAACATCAATTTATTACCAAAAGTCTTATCAGGAATGGAAAGATGCGGAGTCTGTTTTTGCTCCTGGCTGCTTTTTTCTTCGTAGCTGAAGGAACCGGGCAATTATGGATTGGCGGCACAAGCAGCGACTGGCACAACCCGGCCAACTGGAATCCCCAAACCGTTCCGGGAGCAGGAGCTTCTGTAATTATCCGAACTGCCTCAACCGTTTATAAACCTGTTATTACACAGGATGTTACCATTTATTCCCTTCAGTTGCCGAATTATAGTTCAGGAGAACTTACTGTTACTAATACAGCTGTTCTTACTATTACGCATGAATTCCGCATGAATAACAATTCTACCCTGAATTTAAATAATGGATCTTTGGTGTTTACCGGAACTGAAACTTATATGGGATATACCAATGCGATTATCAATGTTTCAAATAATGGCTTGCTGCGGTATACCGGCACAGCCCTGCAGGTAAACGGGGCGCTGAATATAAATGGAGGTGAAATGATAATGGAAAAAGGGTTTACCCTATCAACCAATAAAATATTTACTGTGACAGAAGGGAATATTTCCCTTTATGGCAGAACAAATATATTTGGAACTTTAAATGGAGGAACCGGGAATTTTTCTTTTGACGGGGATCAGCTAAATAGTGATCATTTTGTAAATATTGGGAGCGGCGGACGATTTTTTATGGCTCCGGTAGTTTCAGCAACAACTACTCCTGAATGTGATCCGGAGACTCCGGTTCCCCCCCCATCTTCCGGTGGACAGATCGATTTTCATAACACGGTTAAAATAGCGGATAACGCCCGGTTTTTGGGCGGGGATGCATTGGTCAACATTTACCAGGATTTTATTACTGATGGTAATGCCATTATAACGATTCATAATGGCACCCTTAATTTCATGGGGGATGTTGATGTGGTAAGTACAGCAGTTCTTAGCATTACCTGCAAAGGAAGTATTACCATTACAGGTAACAGCCTGTTCGAAAGTAACGGCCGGATAGATGTCGGCGATGGAAACCTCTCCGTTGGAGGCCAGGCTGTTTTTGCTAACTCTGGTTATTTTTCTGCGGAATCCGGAACAATAATCTTCGATGGAGATGTTTCTATACAAAATAATAACGGAGATTTTATTGCAGGAGAAAGTACTATCTATTTCAATGGAGGTACATTCGAAAATAGTGGGGATTTTGATTGTGGAACCAGCACATTTATATTTGGTGGGGACGGAGATCAGGAGATAACCGGAACAAATAGTGATATCACTTTTTATAACCTGGAAGTGGAAGATGGATCCACTGTGAATTCAAGTCAGAACGTATTGGTAATGAACGATATGGGGGTTGAGGATGACAGTGACTTTTTTGTTGATCCGGGACTGACACTCAACGTGGTGGGCGTAGTTACCGGCGATCCCTACGTGGAAACCAATCGCCCTTATATTATCTCTCTCGTGATTATTGACGACAATGTCATTAAGGCGATTTTTGATGATTCCTTAGATGCCACTACCGCACAGAATCCTAATAATTACTATATTGAAGATGAAGAGGGGAATACTATTGATTATCCAACCAACCCTACATTGGGTGGAGCTAACAACAATGAGGTCACCCTAACCCTTGGATTTATTATCCAGGAAAATGTCAAGTATTACCTGATTACCAATAACGTAAAAAATGATCTGGGGTACACTGTAAATGTATACCATAGGAAGCGATTTTTAATTACTGAGCCGGTAGATCAGTGGAGCTGGATTGGTGTGATTGACGAAGACTGGGATAAAACAGGAAACTGGTCCAGAGGAACATTGCCAACCCTGAATTCCTGTGTTTATATTCCTGTTACCCCGCATGATCCGTTTATTTATACCACCGGGCATCAGATCAAATGCCTAAAAATTGATGCTGGTGCTTCTTTGACTATTGGCCCGGTTGGAAACCTTACCGTGAACAACACCATTACAAACAATGCCGGGGAAAACGGATTGCTTGTCGATTCTGATGAAACCGGAACAGGGTCACTGATCCAGCAGGAGAATGTGTCGGGGTCTTTTCGTCGCTATATCTCTGGTGAGAAGGAGCACTGGCAGATGATCTCTTCTCCGGTAGCGGGCCAGTCAATCAGTGGAGATTTTACACCTACAGGTGGTGATTCGGCTTATGCTGATAATACCCGGTACGATTTTTATGCCTGGTATGAACCTGACACATCCTGGGTTTACTTGTTGAATAACGACCAGCCGCCTACCTGGATTACTGCCAACGGGAGTACCCAGTTTGTTTCCGGTCGAGGTTACCTGGTAGAATACAAAGATCCGCATCCTATTAAAACTTTTCAGGGAACATTCCATGCGGGGGAGGTTTCTGTGTCGGTGACCAAAACTACCGGCATAGCTGCGGAGTTTGGATATAACCTGGTGGGCAATCCCTATCCGTCATCGATCGACTGGAAAGCTGAAGCGGGCTGGAACCGCTCGGCATTGGAAAACAATAACAGTGGATATGATATTTGGATATGGAGTGAATCGAACCTCAATTATGGAGCCTACAATTCGACGTCAGCTTCTGATGAGGGCACCCTGGGTGTGTCGAGGTATATTGCTCCTACTCAGGGATTTTTTGTCAAAGCAGATCAATCGGGTGCCTTATCCATGAATAACCTGGTTCGTGTTCATGAAGGTTCCGGCAACTGGCTGAAAAATGCTTCCCGGGATGCCAGCATTCAAACCCTGCGAGTTTCTGTCGTGCCTGAGTCCACACCTGGCAGTGACGAAGTAATGTTCGAATTCGTGCAGTTCCCCGAATCCGGTGGTGCCAGAAAAAAGTTCAGTTTTATTCCTGAAGCTCCGACTCTGTATATCCCGGATCAGAACGCTGGTTTTTCCATAAGAAGAATAGGTGCCGATCAAAGCGCAAAAGTGTTTCCCATCTCTTTCAGAGCAGGCTATGACGATAATTATTCTTTACAGATTGACTTTGATCCGGTTGACTTTGACTTTCTGGAACTGTTGGATATAAAAACAGGGGAACGAATAGACCTGACTGAAACGCAAGCTTACCAATTCCAGGCAGGACCGGATGATAACTCCGACAGGTTTGTGCTGCAAACAGAACCGGGAAATTTTCCTAACCCGCACAGCGCCGTTCCAGTACAAATATACTCTTCACAGGGTGTCCTTTACGTGGACATGCGCCTGATCAACGGGCCGTATTTGTGTGAAGTTTATTCTCTTGCCGGACAGCTGTTGATGAAGAAGCAACTCCAGGGGGGAGAGATAGCTTCTTTTTACCCCGGAACTACCCATGGAATAGTAATTGTCCATGTGTATGGTGAAAAGGGAAGAACGTTTCAAAAAGTGCCGGTGATCTTTTCAAGATAATGAGATAACGGCCCTGTATTTGTTAATAGAATAGGTTTTTTAATCAGATAGGTTTTTGTGCAGACAATGAGAAGAGGAATAAATAACATTTTGATTACAGTTTTTAATCTACTGTTCAGGCAGGATAAACCCGGCTGGGGGATCTGGGGTATCTTTTTTTGGGTTATCTGTTCTTATTCCTCTTATGGCCAGTCGCCTATGCCTCCCCCTAACCGGTTACAGGTATATGCAACCCAGGAACTATCTTTTGGCAGCTTCTCGACAGGTTCATCCGGAGGAACAGTGATTATCAGTCCAACAGGCAACCGCTCGGTGACTGGTACTGTCATCGAATTCATGCTTTCTGTGGGAAATTCCGCGATCTTTGAAGTTCGCCTCATCCAAGGCCGAATGGTTCATATTTTGTTGCCCACACAAGCAACACTGACCCGTGTTGGCAGTGGCGAAATCATGACCATCACTGATTTTACGACTGATAAACCCGGGAACGGATTTGTTACCACAGCTGCACATCCCTTTTTTAATACGGTGACCGTGGGAGCAACTCTTCATGTAGGAAATATCTCATCTAATCCACCAGGTAATTATTCAGGAACATTCCCGGTCACTTTTATCCAGGAATAGGTTGAATCCCCGTTTTATGAGAAGAATATATACGCATTTTTTTTAATCATATGATTAGAAAAGAATTTTTTTTGTCATGTTTGTTCTTTCAAAAATATATTATATTTACGCCGTTTGAGAAATGTAAACCAGAGAGTGCCGATTATTTGTAAGTATTTGAGTAAATGAGATTAAATATTGAAAGACAGATACCTTTGTAACCAGTCCAGCTCAATTTTTTTTAATGAAAAAAACTTTTGTCAAAAAAAATATTGAGGTATTGTAAAAAAAAAGAACTCCAATTTTTTTTAGATTTTTGTTTTTCTACTCTGAGGTTTTTATTTCTTAACAAAAAGCATACTTACCTGAAGAATTTGGTGAAGGTACCTTTTCATTGCACACCGCATAGTTTCCTCCTATTTTTATTCGTTGTTTTTTTTCTGGTCAGCGGATTTTCGGGATACGGCCAAACTGCTGGTGATTTCAGGTCTGCAGCAACCGGCAACTGGACTACCCTTACTTCCTGGCAATATTTTGATGGAACCACCTGGAAAACTCCCTCCGGAAGTTATCCCGAAGGTTATCCCGGGCAGTATCCCGGTGAGGGAGTGGTAACAATCCGTACCGGACACACCATCACCATCTCGTCATCCATAACCACCCAGTCTATGGGGCAAATTACCATTGAAAGTGGCGGAACGCTATACCTTAATGGAGATGGTATATTTTCACTGAATACGCCTGTGATCGATGTGAATTCCGGTGGAACCATCTATTTCGTAGGAAAAACAACATTGGCGCTGCCTCAGAATGCTGAAATTTTGGTTTCTATTGGTGGTTTAACCTACGACAACTGTAATAACCACAAAAGAATTTCTATCGGGGGTGTTTATTTCGTGGTTTGTTCAGGCGCAGGGAACCTGAATGTTTTTACGTTTGATGAGGTGATGCTTTCCGGGGGTACTATTTTTGCCGAGATTACCTCCAATGCCCCGCAATGTGAAGGCACGGAAATTACTCTGGAGGGCAATTACTCCGGATTAGCAGGCACTACTACGCCCGGTGGTAGTGTTGAAGGAGTAACCTACGAATGGAATATTGCCGGTCCCGGGGATTACCATACAACCACGACAAGTCAAAATACCAGCATTCCCGGAAGTGCCCTGCCTGGTGCTTATATCGTTTCATTAAAGGTTTCAACTTATAAATATGACTTGCTATTTACCAATGAAAGAATTGTGGAAGTTGTGATACATCCCCTGCCTACCCTGGGCTCTGCGTCACTGTCTTTCCCCGCATGTGAGAGTTTTCCTGCGGTTATTGACCTTGCCGGCTTAATTCCTTCCACCACCTTCTCTGTTAATTATACGATTAACAGAGGAGATACGTTGACTGCTGCCGGAGTAATAGCCGATGGTTTTGGAAACGCCAGCTTCACCACGGCCGACATGGCTCTGGCTAATGACGGGCAGCTTCTGCAGATAACCAGAATTGCCATCACCAGTGCCACGCCCTCCTGTACCGGGGCGTATAGTGAAGATGTTGTTCTTGAGATTAATCCTGCCGGCACCTGGCTGGGATTGGTGAGCAGCGACTGGAATGAACCGGCCAACTGGTGCGGAGGTGTACCAACGTTAACATCGGATGTGATCATTTCACCTTCTGCTCCCTATCAACCAGTCATCGAATCAGGTAACGGCCGGTGCCGGAATATCAACATCGAAGCAGAAGCATCACTTGCTTTTACCGGACAGAATACCCTGGATGTATATGGCAACTGGACTAACAACGGTACGTTTGATGGCGGACAAGGAACCGTCAGCTTTGTGGGTACCTCTGTCCAAACTATTTTTTGTAAAGCGCCTTTTAACCATTTGACCATCAATAATACAGCCGGTGTGACTGCCGGATGTAATATCACGGTGAAAGGAATTCTTAACCTGGTCTCCACTAACCCATCTGCATCCCGGGGTGCTATGCACACCGGTGAGTACAGGGTTTATATGGGGGAATTTGCAACCACCATCGGAGAGGGCGATGTTACAGGGTACGTGACCCGGAAACATGCGTTTTTAGGGAATGTGGAGTACACCTTCGGCAGCCGGTATAGTAATATAACTTTCTTGAATATTTCAGGAACAACAAAACCTGACAGTGTAAGCCTTTGGATCGTTATCGGATCGGAACCGGAATGGATTCCGGATACAATCTCCTCCGTGATGAGGGAGTACAGCTGGGTTCAGAATGGCGGAACCGACCGGGTGGTTATGCGCCTCCGGTACCTGGATAGTGAACTGAACGGGAATTCGGAATCAACACTCGTCTTTTGGCATAAATCAGACGATCCAAATTCTTCATGTTTTGTTCCTCACGAACATGGAAAGACTTCGTATAACGAAACAGATAACTGGCTGGGATTTGCTCCCCCACCCATCGATTTTATCGCAGGATCTACTTATGGATACCACCGGGCTACTTTTTCCAGATCCATTCTGTCCAGAAATACATGGATCGGCGGGGATGATGTTGCCTGGGACAATCCTGCAAATTGGTCGGCAGCTCATTATCCCGGAGAAATAAGAGTGGAAGGGGAAACACAAATGGAGTTTTTTGATGATAATGTCTATATCCCTGACGCAACCAACTTTTCACCACTTTTAAATGTGAATGCTGTATTTAAATCCATTGAAATTGATAAGGATGCTACAGTTACGATAGGTGATGATGGGAACAGTCATTACTACAGCATGACGGTAACAGGCGATCCCAGTGTGTTTGGTGCCTGGATCAACCAGGGAATATTTATCCCGGGAAAGGGAACAGTTGTTTTTGATTCCGGTGTTTCAGATGTACCAATTTCCATTGCCGGGGAGACGGATTTTTATAACCTGGAGGTGAGTGCAAATACTTTTTTTCAGGTTTCCAGTGGGAGTATTATGTCCATTGAAGGGAATCTCGCTGCTGATCCATCGGCCATTATCGATTTTGTAGTCAACGAAAACAGGGTTGAGTTCACAGGAACGGAAAGCCGTACTCTCATTAACCCAAAAGGTTCCGGTATCGGGGAGTATGGCTACCACGATCTGGTCATTAGCAATACCGGCGGGGTGATCACGTTGCCAACCACCCTGAATGTAGCCGGAGATTTTATCAATAACGGAACTGTTGACGCGTTGATCAGCCTAAGTACGGTGATCCTGCACTCTTTCGGCCACAATCATATCCAAAGGATTGGTGGCTCTTCCAATACAACATTTAAAAATTTGAAACTCGATAATGCCGCTGGTGTTGTTCTGGACAACAGCCAAACGGTGGAAGATATCCTGGACCTGACCAACGGATTGTTGACTACAGGAGATCATTTCCTTACTGTGGGAGTTGTCACCCCTTCCTGCTCCGAAGGCAACATTTTTAATGCAAGTGCATTCAGTTACGTTGAAGGTAAACTGGCCCAGGTATACTGTGCCACCGGATTAAAAACTTTTCCCATTGGCAAGGGGGGTAACTACCGGCCCCTGACACTGGAATACACGGCATTGACAGGCAGCAGCACAGTGACCGCTGAGCAGTTGGAGACAGCCATAACAGGAACGATTCCTGACGATACCGGATACCTGGAAGAGCGTTACTGGTCGGTAACACAAACCGGCGGAAGCGGATATGTCTATAATATTACCCTGGACGGAACACCCTTTATTCCGGGTGATGGCGATGTGCGGATCCTTAAAGGGGACGGATCAGTCAACACTGCTATAAGGTGAAGATCGACCGCACCGCCATCATGGAGGTGGGTCGTGACAGTGTCCTGCGGCTCCACCAGCTGCAGAGCTACTACCGTTACAACATGAGCGTGAACCGCAATGCCATCGCCGATCCAACACTCGTGCCACTGAAGGACGACTTCTCTTTCGTGGCCGATCCAAACCAGTACAAGCGGATCGAGATCCCCTTCTACCGGGGAGGAATCATCGAAGGGGCCGTGACAGTGGAACGCGACGGGAAACAGTACGGACAGGGAGGCCTGCGCCTGCTGCTCAGGGCGGTGGACGAAAAGTACCAGAAGACCATCCGCACATTTAGCGACGGCAGTTTCTATGCTATGGACATCCCACCGGGTAAATATTCCCTCGAAATTGACCCTGCGCAGCTGGAATTTCTCTCTGTGACCAGCCGGCCTTATCAGCTTCAGTTTGAGGTGAAAGCTCGTGCCGATGGTGATTATGTGGAAGGACTCCAGATTCTTTTGCAGCCGCTGGAGTAACCAACAGTTTGGATTGCTGGCTATCTCTCTGAGATGAGACCCATTCTTGCAGGATGCCGGAAGAGATGAAGGATCAGAGAGAAGGCCTGGAATGGCCGGTAATCTATTTAACCTGCTTCAGATCCTGTAGGTTTAACACGTTTTTATATTCATACACCTCAAGGATTTCATCGGTGGTATTATCTTTTTTGATCCTCTTAGCCCAACACATGAACCAGGTCCATTCGGGTTGTCCCCCCAGAATTTCAGGTGAGGGCAGTGGACCACATTCACCGATGGCAATAGGTTTTGTCTGTGCAAGCTCGAGGAGCATGTTATAATTTCTCTGGTCATAGTTCCCGGTATAAACATCAGTGGCCAGAATATCTACCACATCCGGCCCGGGGAAATAGTCGGCATAGCTGGTTACGTTTTCCCCCCTCAGTTCATTGGCATTCCACACCCAGATCAGGTTGTTCAGCTTATGGTGATTCGTGAAATAATCGTACATGTTTCTCCAAAGCAGCTGGTACCCGTTTTTGCCTTCCTTTTTCCCCCACCAGAACCAGCCGCCGTTCATTTCATGGTAAGGTCGCCATAATACAGGTACTTTATTGTCGCGCAACACTTTCAGGTGTCCCGCCACTACATCGAGCTGTTGGAGCCAACGGTTGTGCAATGGAGTTCCATGAGTTACCAACGCCTCCCACTCTGCATCGGTTAAATCGTTCTGAACACTCTCTTTCCATCCGTTGGGTTCGTCATCGGTTGGCCGCACAGCATGCCACATCAGTGTAATGATGTATCCCTCCCTGTGTTTTTTGATGGCTTCCTGCATATTCCGTTCCCGGTAAATGATTCCGTCCTGACCATCCGGGGTGAACCCGAAATCCTGTCCCCAGACTGCCGGATACTTGCCAGTGATTTCATACACCTCGTCAGTTGATTCTGATAACGTACCCGGATAATTGTGCTGGCCTGAGAGGATGTTGTCACCCTTCAGGGAATAAATGAACTTCAACAGCTCTTTAGCTTCCTTGCTGGCATCCGGATTGACCGGCTGGATGCCTGATTCGCAACTGAAAAATCCCAGTAGGAATGAGAAAATAAACAGGTTTATCTTCATGATTTTATTATTTTTGTAATGATTGCATTTGCTGATAAAAATAAAAAAAAGATCCGACGGTTTTTTGTTTTGTCAATTTTTAGCAAAGAATGTTGAAATATTTCTCTTGCCGGTTCAAAAGCAGACCGGAGAACAGTGCCGTCAACTGGAATATGGATTGGTTTTCCCGGGCTTACTGGTTATTGTTGGTTAATTTTGTTGTTCGTATAGAAAAAATAGGATAATTCTGAAGCGGGCAAGACGAATCATCTCCTGTCTAAGAGTGATCAGGATCAGGGGACTTCTATCGAAAAGAGCTGGTGAATCCTATCGGATGAAATTTGTATAAACGCTTGAGATAATTACTTGTAAAATAAACAATTTTAATATGAAACTCCTTCACACCTCTGACTGGCACCTTGGCAAGCGGCTTGAGGATTTTTCGCGCATGGAAGAGCAGCAGGCTGTTCTACAGGAGATTTGCGAAATTGCCGAAAGGGAACAGGTAGATGCCATCCTGGTATCCGGCGATCTGTTCGACACGTTCAATCCGCCCACTGAAGCGGTTGACCTGTTGTATAAAACGTTGAAACGCCTGGCTGCCGATGGCCGTCGTCCGGTGATAGCCATTGCCGGCAACCATGATTCCCCCGACCGCATTGAGGCTCCCGATCCCCTTGCCCGTGAGTGCGGGATCATCTTTATGGGCTATCCGAACTCGGTTGTTACTCCGTTTGAACTCGAGTCAGGACTTAAAGTGCTCCAAAGCGATCAAGGGTTCCTGGAACTGAAGCTGCCGGGAACAACCACTCCTTTGCGAATCATCCACACCTCTTATGCCAACGAGTACCGGCTGAAAACGTTTCTCGGACAGGAAAACAGCGAAGAGGAACTGCGGACTGTTCTTCAGGAGAATTGGCAAAGTCTGGCCTACCGCTATTGTAACGAGCAGGGAGTGAATGTGCTGGTCTCGCATCTGTTTGTGGTAAAAAAGGGGGATGAGTTCCCGGAGGAGCCGGAGGATGAAAAACCCATCCTGCACGTGGGTGGGGCACAGGCGGTTTATACTGAAAATTTTCCCCGGCAGGTGCAGTACGTCGCCCTAGGTCACCTGCACCGCATCCAGCAGGTGGACCATGTTCCCTGTCCGGTTTGGTACAGCGGCAGCCCGCTTTCCTATAGCTTCGCAGAAGCCAGTCAGAAAAAATTTGCCCTGATCATCGAAGCCGAACCGGGAGAGGAAGCCAGAGTGAGAGAAGTCGGACTGACCAATGGAAAACAATTGCTGAGAAAACGGGCCGAAGGAGTGGAAGATGCTATTCAATGGCTGGCGGGGAATCAGAACGCCCTGGTGGAATTGACAATGGTAACCGAAACCTTTCTGACTGCGATGGAACGCAGACAACTGAATGCGGTTCATCCGGGTATAGTGGCTATCATCCCGGAAGTGACGGATACTGAAATGCTGGTCGACAGACAACAAAAACAGATCGACCTCACGCAAAGTATGGAAAAGCTGTTTGTGGATTACTTCAAACACGAAAAGGGACAGGAGCCAGGGGAAGAGCTGATGAAATTGTTTGTTGAAATATTGGCAGAAGAATAACCACAGATAAAATATAACCCATGATACCCATTCAGCTTTCTCTCAAAGGTCTCTACTCATACCAGGAGAAACAAACCATTGATTTTACCCGATTAACTTCTGCCGGATTGTTCGGCATCTTCGGAACGGTAGGGAGCGGGAAATCTTCCATCCTGGAGGCTATCACCTTTGCCATATACGGCCGCACCGACCGGCTGAACCTCTCGGGCGACAATAGGTATTACAATATGATGAACCTGAAGTCGAACGAGCTGCTTATCGATTTTATCTTTGAAACAGGCAGGGAACAAACAGCATACCGGGCAACGGTAAAAGGCAGGCGCAATGCGAAAAATTTTGAGGACGTTAAAACGTTGGAACGGTCTACATATCAAAAGGTAAATAAGGAATGGATACCTGTTGAAAGTCAAGTGCTTGAGCAGGCAGTAGGTCTGGGCTACGACAATTTTAAGCGAACCATTATCATCCCCCAGGGAAGATTTCAGGAATTCCTGCAACTGGGAAATAAGGATCGTACACAGATGATGAAGGATCTTTTTCATCTGGAAAAATTTGAATTCTTTAGCAAAGTCGCTTCCCTGGAATCGAAAAATAATGCCCGGAAACAAATTACAGAAGGACAATTGCAGCAGCTCGGAGACATAAACCCGGAACAGCTAAATGTATACCGGGCGAAGCTGATAGAGCTGGATGAGGAGCTCAAAGGACATAACGGGAAACTTGCCGGCAACCTGAAAAAAGAGGAGCAGCTCCGAAAATTGAAGGAGCTTACCCTGAAAAAAGACGAAGCCGGGGAAGTGTGGAATAAACTACGGCAATCTGAACCTCTATTTCAGACTCTCGAAGGGAAAATTATCCGGTACGAACAGTGTGTGATCCGGTTTAAAAATCTGCTGGATGCACTGCAGGAAAACTATAAGAAAAGAGCAGCCCGGGAAAAACAGATCCGTTTAGACAGGGAGCGATTGAAGACCGAAGAGTTGGAAATGGAACGGATCGGAAAAATTCTCGATAGGATGAAACCTGCCTGGGAGAAAAGGGACGGGTTGAAAAACAAGGCGGAAGAGCTGACCCGGCTGATAAAGATGAAAGGACTAGAAGAAGCCATCACAAAAGAGGAAGATCGCTTGAAAAAAGGAACAGCATGTTGGAACAAGACAGCTCAGGAACTTGATAAATGGAAAACGGAAAAGCAGCAGTTGGAGGGGATCATGAAAAGAAAACGCGGGATAATCCCCGACCTGACGCTTTTATCAACGATAAGATCCTGGTATATAAATAAAAATTACCTCGATAAGCAGCTTGTTGATCTCGAAAAGGAGATGGAAAAATTCGTACAGCAGGAGGAAGAGATCCAAAAGGAAGTGGCTCAAATTATGACAAATCCGGTTTTTGAGAATCTTCAGGAAAAGACCGGATACAACACATGGGTGCAATATCTTAAAGAAAAAACGGCAAAGATTAAAGAACAACAGAAAGCACTGGTTGAGCAGGAAAGTCATTTCCGGGTAAAAGCACAGCTGAATGCCTATGCAGAAGAACTGGAGGATGGCATACCCTGTCCCCTTTGCGGATCACTGCATCATCCGGAGCTGTTTAAGAGTGAAGATATCCGTGAAGAACTGGAGAGGCTGCATGCAAACCAAAAGACTTTGGAACAGCAGTCGGAACAGTTGGTGTCGCTGGGAAATCGGTTGAATTTCCTCTTTCATCAACAGCAGTCATTTCAACATTCCCATCAGGAACTAAAGGATAAGAAGAAGGAGCAGCAACAAAAAATGGCAGATCATGCCAGTTTGTTTGTTTGGGAAAAATTTCGGGATGAGAAGGAACTCAATGATGCTTTTAAAGGAGCGCAGCAGATACAGGAAGAGCTGAACAGGGATGAGAAAGTACTGGAAGACCTTTCGAAAAAACAGCAGCTGGAAGAGAAAAACAGGGAGCGATACCTGGTTGAGCTGGAAAAGATAAAAACCTCGCTCACAGAGCAACGCACAGAGTATAAAACCATCGGTCAGCAACTTCAGCTGGTGCAGGTGGAGCAATACCGTCAAATATCCGTTTCTCTTATTCATGAAGAGAGGAATATGTTGCTGAAAGAGTACGACCAAATGGAAAAAGTATTTGATGAAAATACAAGGCTGCTTCAGGAACGAACCAAACAGATGGATACCCTGAACGCAACATTGGCAGCTAATAGCAGGGAACTGGATCAGGAAAAATTAACCATCGATAAGCTCTCAAACCGACTGGATGAAGAATTGGGGAAATCCCCGTTTCGTTCTGTTGAAGAAGTGTCCCTGATCTTGTCAGAACCTATTGATGTGGATGCCGAAAAACAAAAACTTGCCCGGTTTAAAGAGCAGCTTCTGCAGAGTAAGTCGTTGCTTGAACAGATTCAAAATGAGATGGGTGAACGGGTATATGATGCGGAATTACATGCAAATCTGAGGAGGGAGCTGGATTTACTGAAGGAACAGATTACACAGAAGAACAAGGAACAGGGTAAAACAGCGGAACTACTTGAAAAGCTTCAATATGATCTGAATGCCCGTGCATTGCTGCAGAAAGAGATGGAACTACTGGAAGTGAGGGCAGAGAATATCAAAACCATGAAGTCACTTTTTAAAGCCAGCGGTTTTGTGAATTATGTTTCTTCGGTTTACTTGCAGAACTTGTGTAATGCTGCAAACGACCGGTTTTTTCAAATGACCAGGCAACAGCTGAGCCTGGAAATTACGCCGGATAATAATTTTCAGGTGCGTGACTTCCTGAATGGGGGTAAGGTGCGCAGCGTAAAAACTCTTTCGGGCGGACAAACCTTTCAGGCTGCTTTGTCATTAGCACTGGCATTGGCCGATAATATCCAAAAAATAACCGAATCGAACCAGAACTTTTTCTTCCTCGATGAAGGATTCGGCTCCCTCGACAAGGAGTCATTGGGGATCGTTTTTGATACCCTCAAAACCCTACGGAAAGAGAACCGCATCGTGGGTGTTATCTCTCACGTGGAAGATATGCAACAGGAAATCGACGTACACCTTCGCATTGAAAATCATGAAGAAAAAGGAAGTGTAATTTATTCGAGCTGGACAGAATAGTTGAAAAGAATGGGGATCGTTTTTAACTTAAAAATCGAGAAAAAATAGTATATTGCATTCGATCGATGATATTCTGAAAGAGCTGTTTGATTTTCTCCTCGTCATGAGAGAAGGGATATCTTATTTTTAGGATCAGATAAACAGTGTATGTAAATATAAAACCAATGAAAACAAAACTGATATGGAAAAAGGGACTGTTTTCCAATACATTCCTGATTTACTCGGGCGAAGGATTAGTCGGCTCCCTGAATGAAAAAACGTTCTCAAAAACAGCGAGGGGTGAACTGAATGGTCAAAAATATACCTTCAGAATGAAAGGTGTTTTTAACCAGACCACTGAGCTGCTCAATCAGGACAATAGAGTGATCGGACAAATTACTTACGGCAGGTGGAGATCGAATGCAACCTTATCCATTCCCGGCCAAACTGTTTTTTGGAAATACGATAATATGTGGAATACCAGGTGGAAAATTTTTAATCATGAGGGGATGGAAATCAGGTATTCCGGATCCTCTTCCAGCGGAACAATTGCATCCAATACAGATGATCCCCTGCTACTGATGAGTGGCTTATTTGTAATAAATTATTACAGACAGGTATCCATTGCCGTATTCGTTGCCATTTTTGTTCCCATAATGGCGAGTATAACTCATTAGTCATTTTTATATAATAATTTTTGCTAGCGCAACCCATGAGCCGGGTAAAGCATCAATTAAAATATAAACAAGGCAGAATAGAGTGATTATGACATAAAGTGTTACAAAATGAATTTTTAAAATTTTCAGGAAAGCTTGCCTGAATTTTCCTTTATGCAACCAGTCAGGATTATTCTTTTTGGGGTAAAAACATAAAATTTCAAAAAAGTGAAACTTTTAGCCACCGCCTTTACCTTCATTGTTTTATCGATTGCAGTTATAACGAGCTGTGAGGAGGCAAATGAACCGAATCCAAATCCTTTATTCCGTATTGAATTTTCCGATGGAACTCAAATCACGGAAAACAATATTTCGTATTACGACAGCTCGGCACATCTGCTGTTTCTGAAGATGGACTTTGAGTTAGACCAATCTTTTTCAGGCTTTACTGTTTTTGTGGGTAACGATACTGTTTTTAGCGGAGTGATCCATCTCTGTTTATGGTCTTCTATGCCGAAAACGCCACATTTTATGACAGATTGTTTTCATTATGGCTACAATATCCTGGAAATGGGTTTTTACGGAAATACCAATGATCTGCGAAATGATCCACGAATAATAAATGCTCTGAAAAGCAGAAGTTTATTGCGCAACGGGATAAGCTGCACAATGGATACGATAGAAATTACTGCTTTGGAAAACAGCTCCCGGGTTGCGTGCACGATAACTCTTGAAAATCAGGATGATATTGGTTATTATGTCCTTGATCCCGCGAAAATGGGAGATCTTCATTTTAACTATTTCACCGGAGGCGTGACCTTGAGAAATTCGGAAACGAAGGTCAGCTACCCGTTAAGGTGGTCTGTTCCTTATGTGGAGTGGGATAACTTATCCATGGATCATTTTTATCTCCTGCAAAAGAATTCAAAGGTGACTTTCACTTTTCAATCGTCAGATTACCACAGAATGGAGCCGGGAAGCTACTCCACATGGTTTTCGTTTTGCGGTCCCAGGCACAATATCCCGGAATTTAACCTGAACCAACCGGATGGACGAATCTGGGTTGGGACTATTTTATTAACGCTTAATGATGTAATAGTTAAGTAAAATTCATCCATCCTGGATGAAAAAGAATATAAATCGGTTACCAGACCTATTTGTCTCTTAATGAAGGGTACAGGCCTTGTCGCAGTTGGTTTTTGATTCGTCTTGTTTTCCAAAAGTTGCTTGGTTTACTACTGGTTTTTTGTAACTTTGAAAAAAAATGAAAAGATGATATTTGAAAAAACATACAAAATTATTAACAGCGAATTGATAATTAAACATCCCAAAAAATTCAGGTCAGTCAAAAAAGCCCGCGTAATTATAGAGGAAGCGATATGAAATATTGTACTTGGGATGTTTGGAGGGCGAATCTTGATCCGGATACCGGCTCAGAACAAGGAAAATCGAGATCAGTTCAAAAAGTGATAATTGAAGCACTTCAATTTCGCTTGGAGAGCGATTAAATTTACACCGAATTATTTATCGACTTGACCACAGCTATTTTATAATCAGATGAGATACAACTATTTTACAAAAATTGCAATCCCGATTTTTGTGCTGTTGATGCACAGCACAATATTATTTGCTGCATCCGGAAAAGTCTATTCTGTTTCTTCTCCTGACGGCCAGATCAAAGCCTGCATCACTGTTGGCGATAAAATTTTTCTGTCGGCTTACTGGAATGACGAGCAGATGATTAGCCCGTCACCTCTCTCTCTTACTTTTGAAAGTTTCGTGTGGGGGGTAGCTCCCAAAGTCCGTTCGCACAAAGAGGTGACAGTAAGTGAATCCATTGTACCGGTTTACGGCAACAACAGGATCATTCCGGATCATTACCGGGAGCTGACACTAAAATTCAGGGGCGATTATTCTTTGATTGTGAGAGCATACAACCAGGGTTTTGCTTACCGGTTTCAAGGGAATTTAAAAGAGGAACTGGTGGTTTATGATGAAGAGCTGGGGCTGAACTTTTCTGGAACGGTTGGCCTCCGGGAACCTCAGGATCAGGGATATGAGACTGTGTGGGAGTATAAAAAGGTATCGGAAATGGAGCCGGACAAGAAATTATACCTGCCTTTGCTTTTTGATATTACATATGAATCGGGAAAAAATGTGAAGCTGGCTGTCACCGAATCGGATGTGAGGAATTATCCAGGTTTGTTTCTTAAGAGATCAGTATTTGGAGAAAATAGTTTTCAAACTATTTTTGAAAAATATCCCCTCTCCACGAAATACGGTGGATTTCGTAATTTTATGGAAATGCCTGATGAGGTGGCTCCATACATTGCCAGGGTGGAAGGGACGAAAGCATTCCCCTGGCGGACATTCGTGATTGCCGGTGACGACCGGGAGCTGGTGAATAATACGCTGGTTTTTTGTCTGGCAACACCTCAGTTGCTGCAAGAAACAGACTGGATCAAGCCTGGGCAGGTACTCTGGGACTGGTGGCACGATTACAACATCGAGGGTGTTGGTTTTGAAACGGGGATTAACAACAATACTTACCGCTATCTTATCGATTTTGCCGCTGAACACAGTATCCCTTACATAAACATCGACTGGCAGTGGTCGGAGTATAAAGACCTGATGGATTTTAATCCCGATGTGAATGTCCCCGAACTGGTGAAATATGCTGAAAAAAAGAATGTTAAAGTATTTGTCTGGGCTATTGCCTACACCCTTGAAAGACAGATGCAGGAGGCGATGGACATGTTTCATGACTGGGGTGTGGCGGGAATAAAGGTGGACTTCTTTGGAAGAGATGACCAGGTGGCTGTGGATATGTATGAACGAATAGCCCGGTCGGCTGCCCAGCGGAAGTTGATGGTGAATTTTCACGGATGCTCCAAGCCAACAGGGTTGGAGAGGGCTTATCCGAATATCATGAACTATGAAGCCGTAAAGGGGGCTGAGGGCAACAAGTGGAGTGAGGAGATCACTCCCGACCACGATTTGGACATTGTTTTCATTCGTCAGATTTGTGGACCTATGGATTATACCCCCGGTGCCATGCGCAATTTTACAAAAGGACGCTATCAGGTTCCTTATCCTCCGGGAAGTCAGGGTACCCGTTGCCACCAGCTGGCCATGTATGTGGTATTCCCTCAGCCACTGGTCATGCTGAACGATATGCCCACAGCCTATGCCCGCGAACCTGAGTATTTTAATATCCTGAAATCAATTCCTGTCAATTGGGACGAAACACGTGTAATCGCTGCCGAAACAGGTGAATATGTTGTGGTGGCCAAACGAAAGGATAACATCTGGTACCTGGGAGCCATGACAAACTGGAACCAGAGGGAGGTGGACGTGGATCTCTCTTTCCTCGGCACCGGAACATACCATGTTACCCGCGTAATTGACGGGGTAAATGCCAATAAAATTGCTACAGATTACCGTATTCTTCAGGATAAGACAGATAGAAGTAAAACCATCACAATAAACCTTAAACAAGGGGGCGGCGCTTTCTATCGGTTTACTCCTGAAAATTGAATCCTGTTTAAAACTGTAATTGAATTCTTTATATATTTGAACCCGTTGTTACCGTTATGTTTTCATACAACCTGATTCAATGTGAAATATAGTATTACCGAGTAACCTGTTAGAAACGACTAAATTAGAAAGAATGAATAAACGAAACCTGATCATTTTCATACTTATATTGTGTGGTACAGGAGTTTTATCTGCACAGGATATCGATTACAAGGCTTTCCCCGAATGGTCATGGGGAAAGGAAGATTCCACTGAATATATGCTGTATACTCCGAAAAACATGAAGCCCGGAGAGGTATATCCTATTGCATTGTTTATGCATGGTTGTTGCGGCAAAGATTATACTGCATCTCCGCGTAATGCAGTTGATCCTCCGGCACGCATGTGGCACAACTTTGGAGCAAACACACAGGAAATACCTACATACATCATCTCAGCCGCTACATCACGGGGATGGTCCCAGCATTTTAAAAACCTGAAAAAGGTAATTGACAACCTGGTTGAAAAGGGTCAGGGTGATCCGGCACGAATATATGTGACCGGTTTCTCTATGGGAGGAAGGGGAACCTGGCAGTTTATTCAGGAATACCCGGGGTATTTTGCAGCTGCCCTGCCTATGGGGATGGATTTTCAGGGCGATCCTGAGTTGGTGAAAAATATTCCGGTTTGGACAAACCAGGGTGAAACCGACTGGTATTGCCGGGGACTGAGTGAAAATGTAGCAATAATAAGAAAGGTGAATGGTTACCCGTTCGATGGTACTGTCACCTGGGAAACTGGCGTAAATCCCAGGTATTCAAATTTTAAAGGCATAGGCCATGGCGTCCAGTGGATGGCTGCAAGCACGCAAGATTTGACCGGATGGGCTTACTCAAAAATAAATGACGGGAATACCCATCCTATCGTGTTCTTTGAATCACCCCGGTTCAAAGAGAAATATGTGACCGGAGAAAAAGTTCAGGTGAGGATTAATGCGAAAGACCCGGACGGGAATATTGAAAAAGTTGAGTTTTTTGTCGCCGGGAAGCTTTTCAAAACGTTTACGAAAGAACCTTTTGAAACGGAATTTGTGATTCAAAATGGGGATACTCAATTGAGCACAATCGTTTATGACAATGGGGGAAAAACAGAATATGCCCGGACGGTTGTGCAGGTCGATATAAACCCATCATTAGATATGGGAGAACTTCCTTATGCCCGGGTGGGGGCACTCTATGAAAAACAATTGCAGGCAAACGGAAATGGCACGATCAAATACGAGGTTAACTATGGGGAGAATTTGCTTCCGGCAGGATTTTCCCTTACCGAAAACGGGTTGCTGAAAGGGATCCCGATCAAGGAAGGCAGGTTCCCGGTTTCACTGATCATTTCCGATGAGGACAATGACAGGATTGAAGTGGAACTGGAACTGGAAGTCAGGAGAAAAAGAACAGGAGAAGTGGTCATTTATCAAACCATGAATACGTTCAACTGCCCTTCTGTAATAACTAAAGCCCGATTATGGGAAATCCCTCATTTTAACGCAGACAATGAAATTAATTTCAGTAACCTCAACGGATTTGATGAGTTGACTCTCATACAGACTGATAGCCGGGATGCGGAAGTGGCTGGCGAGGAATACCTCTCATTTGTGGTGAATGATGAGGTCCAGGTTTATGTCGCTTATGAGAAATTTGATAACCTCTTTACTTCTACCATACCGGAGTGGTTAAAAAGCTGGGAAAAAGAGGACAAAGAAATCGTAGCCCAGTATCGTTACTTCGATGTTTATAAAAAGTCTTTCCCCCGGGGAAAAATTATCCTGCCGGGAGGAGACGTGATCAAAAATAAAGTGAAAGCAAACTATTTTGTTATGGTTCAGGGATCAGGGGAAATGGATTATGCTCCTGAAATTTCAACTACCAGTTTGCCTTCCGCTGCCCTAAACCAGCCTTACCAGCAACAGCTTGATCGATTGTATGGAATAGGTGAGGTGAAATGGAAGCTGATCTCTGGCAAACTGCCGGAAGGATTGGAGCTTTGTGAGTGTGGAGTGCTGTCAGGCACTCCCGGAAAGAAAGGCAAATTTAAATTTACCATGGAAGTCACCGACCTTAATGGAAACTCATCAAGAGCAAACCTTTCCTTTAAAGTCAGGTAATTGCTTAACTTCTCTGTGTTCATCTGTGTAGTCTGTGGTAAAATATTCTTTTGTGTTCTCTGTGGTGAACTTTTTTTTATTGGTTTTTACTCCTATAGTTTAAGATAATTTTAATAATGAATAGATTGATTGTTCTCTTTTTTCTGTTTTTCCATTTATCTTCTTTTGCCCAGGATGAAAGAAAGGTACTAGTGGAATCCCTTTTGGAGGGAATCAGGACAGAAAAGGATATCCGCTACAACACGGGGGATCGCCCCTTGCTGTTGGATGTCTATTATCCTGAGTCGTATAAGGAGGGGGAGATTCTTCCCTGCGTGGTTTGGATACACGGAGGAGCGCTTGTGGATGCTTCCCTGGATAAAAATTATGATCTGATCCGCTGGGGAGTAGCCAGAACAGTGCATAGCGGTTACATCAGTGTGTCAATCGACTACCGGTTGATAACTGAAAGTCCATTGCCTACTGCCATACAGGATTGCGCTACCGCTATCCGTTTTTTGAAGAGTCATGCCGGGCAGTATGGTATAGACACCATGCGTATTGCTGTAGTCGGAGAATCTGCCGGCGGTTATCTTGCCGGAATGTTTTCCTATACCTGTAATACAAATATCTTCACGACAAATGAGTGGAAGGGGGTATCCAACCAGGTTGCCTGTGGCGTATTGTGGTACCCTGCTTTAAACTACGAGCCTTATAACATGATCGATTATATCTCACCCGACGATATCCCGGTGATCTCCGTTCATGGCGATAAGGATTCAACGGTGCCTATCAACCGTTCCTTCCAGTTGCAAAGAAAATCTGCCGAAAAGGGATTGAGTTTTCAGCTGCATATTATTGAAGGGGCACAACACGGCTTTTTTGATGATACCTGGAAATTTAATGAGGCCAACCGGAAGTACATGGAACAAGCCATTCAGGTGACTGTTGATTACATAAACAGACAACTGTATAAGTAGTCGGATAAAGAAAATTGATTTTTTCTGTTATTCTTTTACCTCTCCTGTGTACAGCATGATGTTATCAATGCTGCCGGCTTCGTCGAAAGATCCAAAACCGATTCTGCCGGAGGTGAACGTATTGTCACGCGCTTCAAGAACAGGGGTTTGCATGTCTTCGAAAAAGACCTGCAGGAGGGTGTCTTTAACCGAACGGACCACCTTAACATGTTTCCAGACATTCACTCCCCAGTCAACTCCTTCATTGCGTCTGACAGTGACCGGAGTTCTCGGTGCATCGTTCACAATGTGTACCTGATGAGCCACATCATCTCCCCGACGGGCAATATGGGCATAGTAATAATGCGATGAATCCCGGAAAGCCCAGAAAACACACATGTCACGGTGCATGCAAAAAATGCAGTTTTCTCCCTGACAGTCGTGTGCCACCTGTTTTTGCATCAAGTCTGCTTCCAGTACAAAGTCAGATACAATTACCGAATCAATGAGGGCGATTAAAAATGGAGAACGGAAGGGTGGTTGATAACTCCCCCGGTCTTTCGCATCCAAATAGCTGTTTCCACTGCTGTCGGTGACGATTTGCCACAGATCCGGTTCGACAAATGAGAAGTCCCCAATGGCGTTTGCTGATTCAAAATCCTGAGAGTAACCCAGTTCTTTACCTTTGTTGCCAGGTTGTCCGCAAGATAAAGCCAGGAAAACAAAAAGGCCGTAAACATTTATTTTATTCCAGTTTTTCAAAGCTATCTATTTTTATTGTCTTAATCCACTCCATTCACACGAATCAGTTGCACGTTGTCTTTCATTTCTCTGGCCTCATACAATTTCCCCTCTACAGTGCAGTTTTGAAGAGTCACATGGCTGCCCTCTTTCAGAAATATGGCAGGAAATTCTTCTTCTGACTTCAATGAGGCCCCTTCAAAAGATTTTATAGCGATGTTTTCGAAATTTTCTGCATAGATGGCATGGGTGTGAAAATCTTCCAGTTTTCCCTGCCGCTCAACAGAAAGGCCGTCGATTTTTACATTATTTACATGTTTCATAAACAAGGCGGGGATGTCCGATTTAAAAAGAGCCAGCCGGTCATCGAAAACAGGCCGCAGTTCCAGATTACCGCCGTATGATTTGTTTAATTGACTCTCTTTAAATCGAAAAGCAATGTTGTTTAACTGAATGTGCTGAATGGAACTCGGTGAATGCCCGTAAAAGACCATGCCGGCTTCCGCTGTGATCAGCATATTGTTAAAACGGATATTTCTGATGATGCCATTTGTTTTTCCTTCCGATGAAATTCCGTGTAATTCACCAAGAGGAATCTCCGATATATGAATGGGCTCGGCACTGCCCCACCAGCCCGAATGCAGCCGGGTCTCAATGATAATATCCGAAAAGAGGATATTCTCGATCACTTCATTGTGCCGGGTATTGATGCATATCCCCCGGTTGGAATGAATGGTTAAGTTGGTGAATGTACAATTACGGATGTGGTTCTCGCTCCACCCCAGCCTTATGCCTGCTGAACGCGAGGTGATGTGGCAATTGGAGACGTGGATATTTTCTGCTGGTGAGGCTGAAAAACCATCTCCGCAGGGAGATATGGCGATGCCGTCGTCCCCGGCCGAAATGTTGCAGTCAGAAATCAGTACATTCCTGGAAACACTCACATCAAAACCGTCGGCATTGGGCACCAGTAAGCTGTTATCGACAGTCACGCCCGAGATGGTCGCTTTGTTGCATCCGGCGAGGTGAACACTCCAATTAGGAGCATTTTTAATCACGATGTTTTTTATCAGCACCTGCTCACATTTGATCAAGGCAACCAGGATGCCGGGTCTGTCTCCCTTAATGGCAGCCGGTCCGTCAGGGAATCTGTTGGTGTAATCATGCCCCTGCCGGATGTATGCAGGATCGGCACAGCATCCGGGGTGAACAGAGTTCCAGTCGATAAAGGCACTGTCATTTCCGTTGATCGCCCCTCTGCCGGTGATCGAAATGTTTTTGGCTCCATGTGCATAAAGTAAAAACCTGTTCCGTTTCTCCGACATGTAATCTGTAGCAGGATAATCATCCATGTCGGGACTCCCTTTGATCTCCGAACCTGCTTCCAGATACAGATTAACATGGTCGCGCAGCTGCAGGGTACCGGTCAGGAACACCCCGACAGGCACATAAACGGTTCCTCCTCCATATTTGGCACAATCATCGATTGCCTGCTGTATAGGTTGGGTATTCATCTCTGTTCCGTTGCCGACAGCTCCGTAATCTGATATGTTGAAAACGGGAAGTTCGCTGCCCCAGGAGAGTTTAGTCATAAAAAGAAACAGCAGAAAAAAGGTTTGTTTTATCATGTCTGTTATTTTTGATTCGTTATTCTGTTTTACCTTCCTGTGTAGGACAATTTTCGGTAAGAGGTATCAAATATAAAAGGAATTCCCGTTTATTAACAGGGCTGTGCCGGATTAACTGATTTTTTTTATATTTTTATCCTTCTCTCTCTTACTGGACATGAAAACTGATGATCTGTAATACATTTTTATTGCGATGAAGCGTTTATTGATTCTCCTTGTTTTTTCGGGTATTTTGATCCACGCCATGGGATCTGATTTAGTATCTGTTGCACCGGTAACAGATCAGATTGTGATGTTGTATTTTGACGACGGACACATCGATTACGGATCTGCCAGTCAGGGTATCAGTGCCAATAAAGTTTATAATCACCCACTGAATACCGGCGTGGCTGGTCAGCTCTCTTCCTACTCTTTTATCAGTGAAGATGACCCGGATTTTCAGCCCGCAGTTTCTCCTGTGGCCATTGGCCGCAAAACGAAGGGAACTGATTACAATGCCCCCTGGATAAAAAATAATCCATGGATTTTGGGGCACCGGATCTATATTGAACTTCCCAAACGACTGAAGCGGGGAAAAACATATACCATTCGATTGGGAATAAATTTGCAGTCAAGTGTCGACAACCGGGATTCTGTTACTTTCATGTATGACGAGTTCTCCTCCTGGTCGCCCACGATTCATGTGAATCAAATTGGTTATAAAACCTCAGCCCCTGCAAAATACGCCTATCTTTCGCAATGGATGGGAGACTTCAATCACGAGGATCATCTGTCGGGAGGATTGAATATGGATCACCTGGAGAGGACTCCGTTTCATGTTGTAAACCAGGAATCCGGGAAAGCGGTCTATTCCGGGACCATTGAACTGCGCCGGGATAAATCTAATCAGGATTCTGATCCGCTGGGGAATGCTAATCTGGATGAATTTGCCCCGGAACGGAATTTTACCCATGCTGATGTCTGGCAGTGTGACTTTTCTGATGTCGGCACACCGGGAACTTACCGGATTGTAGTTGAACAGATGGGTTGTTCTTATCCTTTTAGAATAAGCGAAGATCCTTATTTTGAGCCTTTTCATGCATGTATGAAAGGGCTTTTTATCCAGCGGCAGGGGATCCACAAATACATTGAGCCCGGACTGGAGCTTCCGCGGGATCATCATCCCGATGATGTGGATGTTCGTTATAATCCGGATTTTAAGTTCTGGGTTGAACCGAATCATGGACCTGAAAACTGGGTTGACGGGATAGGAACAGAGGTATACCTTTGGGGAGGTTACCACGATGCGGGGGATTGGGATACTTATCCACATCATGTGAAAGTTCCGTTGGCCTTGATGATGTTATATGATCTGACACCGGAAAAATTTGCTGACGGTGACATTGGAAACCGGTATAAGCTGGATGAGTCGGATAAGCAATGGATCGATGAAGGCACCAACGGAGTTCCTGACATCCTGGATGAAGCACGCTGGCTGATGGATTTTTACCGGAGGGGCAGGGATGAACTGATGCATAAAAATCTTGGTTCAGGCGGTGTGCCCGGTGAATATTTTGGGCGGGATGCCGGTGCTGATTTCGGACCGTGGCAGGACACCCGTGAATGGGCCGTTACAGCCGAATCTCCTGCGGCAACTTACTATCTGGCTGCAATGACGGCGTGGTATGCTGTCTGCCTGGAAAAAGCAAATGCGGGAGCAACGGATGAAAGTATTGCCTTGCTGCAGGAAGCGAAAGATGCTTACCTGTGGGCGACAAAATATGGCACCGATCATCCGTCGGAGGTGAATGATGCCGTGAAAGAGGCTCGATACCTGGCTGCCGCCTGTTTGTACAGAACAACCGGAGAGACCGGGTATCAGAATGACTTAGTCACTTATATTGACTCCGACAACAGCTTTCGTTATGCCAACAGCGACTGGAGCAATCCAAATACCTGGTTTTTTGCAGCTTCTAATTATGTTTTTTTACCGTCATCTTTTCCGGGACTGAATCACCTGTTCAAGCAGACCGTGGTCAGTAAGGTGATACAAATGGCAGAAGAAAACAAGGTGAAGCCTGCCCAAACAAGGGGGTTCAGGCTGGGCTTTTCGATGCACCGGAACTTTTCCCTGGGGACTTTCAGTACTCCCCGAATGCTGGGAACGGCCATGGCTTATGAGCTGACAGAAGATGAAAAATTTCTGGAAACAATCTATTTTGCTAATGATTACTTTCTGGGTGGCAACGAGCTGAACACGGTGCAGGTTACCGGAATCGGAGAACATCCAAACTGGCATGTCTTTCACCCTGCCTCGTGGGAAATCAACCACTATAACAGCAAGGTCTATTCCGATGAGTCGTTGCCGGGTTTGGTCACCTATTTTGGTGACGATGACACCTGGGTGGGCGGACCTGGTGATGAAACCTGGGCGCGTTCGAGTGCCTGGCCATCCGTTGAGCACTGGCCCGAGTCGGAAAGCCGGTTCGACAGCCGGCAAAGCATCAACGGAAGCGAATTCACCATTCATCAGTCCATCCTGCAGGCTGCCGTTTCCTACGGTTATCTGGTTGAAGGAAACAACGAACGGTTCACAGCCAATCAGAGGCCAACTGTCCAAATGGTTTGTCCTGAAGAAAATCAGCAATTTGCCCCCGGAAGTGACATCCTCATGCAGGTCAATGTCTCCCCGGATGTAGCCCGGGTGCAATATTACCGGGATGAACATTTTATCGATGAATCCTCCACACCTCCTTTTTCTATGGTCTGGAAAGATGCTCCGGAGGGCTCGTATACCATTACAGCAAAGGTCTATGATGAAGAAGGATTAATTGCTCGGCCCATCAATGAAGAGAATGATGTGGATGTCCAAATTGTTGTCGGTCCCGGTCGGGAGATAAACACCACAGGGGTTCAAATGGAAAATTGCCCGGATGATGAATTACTGGTTGGATATTCCTGTCAGATGGTTGCTACTGTCTTGCCGAAAGAAGCTTCGGATCATGATCTGCAGTGGGTGAGCGACAACGAAGAGGTGCTGACCGTGAACAGTCTGGGCCAGGTGTATACCACGGGAATGGGAACCGCTAAAATTTCAGCCATAACCAAAGAAGGAAAACATGAAGCATCGTGTTATATCACCGTGGGAGAAAAATCACCCCTGGGAATATCTGGTGTGAATGAGGCGATTCCCTGCAGAATTTATCCCAATCCGGCCGGCCAGAAAGTACATATTGAAGGCATCAATGAGCCGTTTTGTGTGATTGCACGGGATGCTGCCGGAAGAATGCTTTTCCGGGATGATGAGATAAACCATCCTGTCTATAAACTGGATGTCTCCACTATTCCATCCGGATTGTACCTTTTGCAGATTATTACAAAATCCAATAAGTATTTGATAAGAAAGATGATAAGATATTGACAGAGCAGGTGAGGGCCTTTTTAAACCTTCTTCCCCTTCTTCCAGAGGGGCTAAAAGCCTGGTAATTGCCTGTATTAATTGTTTAGCTCACCATTTTATTTTATCTTTCCTCCAAAATTTAACCTGTTCGATAGGCGTTAGGCATGAGTAGCGAATACCTGTAAAGTGGAGTTATTTTGATTTTTGTGGAATGGTTAACATTTTGAGCTATTTTATTTTCAGCGGTGGTTTTTTTGCAAACGAAAAAAAGCAGTTGGGGTTTAAGGGGAACATCCCTTTTTGTAAATTATTTTAATAAAGACATTTAACTAAGTTATATTCACATGAAAGATTCACGAAGGGGATTCATAAAAAAAGCTACAGCAGCAGCTGCAGGCATTTCCGTTGTTCCGAGCTTTGCAGTGAGTGGACTGGGACACCGGGCGCCGAGTGATAAACTGAACATTGCCGGGATAGGAGTAGGCGGCAAAGGCCACCCCAACCTGGTGGGTATGAACACAGAAAATATTGTGGCATTGTGCGATGTCGACTGGAAATATGCCGACAAAACTTTCAAAGAGTTTCCGAAGGCAAAGCGTTACCGCGACTGGCGTAAGATGTACGATGAGGTTGGCAAATCTTTTGATGCCGTGATGGTTGCCACTTCCGACCATACCCACGCTCCCATTGCAGCTCACGCCCTGGCCATGGGAAAACATGTATATTGCCAGAAGCCATTGACTCACTCGGTGTATGAGTCGAGGCTGCTGACCAAACTGGCTGCAAAATACAGGGTGGCCACCCAAATGGGGAACCAGGGAAACTCAGGTGATGGTGTCCGTCAGGTTTGTGAGTGGATATGGAATGGCGAAATCGGGGAGGTGCAAGAAGTGCATGCCTGGACCGACCGCCCGATCTGGCCACAGGGACTGGAAAGACCAAAAGAGATCATGACGCCTCCCGGTACATTGAACTGGGATCTTTTTATCGGTCCAGCTCCGGAACGCCCCTTCCACGAGATTTATACCCCCTGGAACTGGCGGGGTTGGTGGGATTTTGGCACGGGAGCTTTTGGCGATATGGCCTGTCATGTGCTCGACCCGGTATACCAGGCATTGAAACTGGGATATCCCGATAAAGTTAAGGGTAGCTCCACACAGATGAATACCGAATCAGCCCCGCAGGCCGAAACTGTGGAATTTATCTTTCCGGCCAGAGAAAAGATGCCCAAAGTGAATATGCCCCAGGTCAAAGTTTATTGGTATGATGGCGGACTCTTGCCTAACAAATCGGATCTGCTGCCGGAAGAGATCAACCTGATGGCCGATGGTTTGGGAGGTTGTGTCTTTGTGGGATCAAAGGACACGCTGATTACAGGCTGTGGAGGATTCAACCCGTTTTTGCTGTCAGGAAGAACACCCCAGGTGACGCCCTACCTGCGCAGGGTGCCCGGAGCTATAGGTTATGTCGATGGCCCCCACGAACAGGACTGGATCCGTGCCTGTAAGGAATCTCCGGAGAACCGGGTGGAAGGAACATCACATTTCGGGTATTCAGGCCCGTTTAATGAAATGGTGCTGATGGGAGTGCTGGCGATCCGCCTGCAGAGTCTGAATAAAACCCTGATGTGGGATGCTGAAAATATGCAGTTTACCAATATCAGTTCTTCGGAGGAACTCCGGATTGTTACTTCTGATGATTTCCAGGTGATTGACGGACATCCCCACTTCAATACCAAATATGCAAAATTTAATGCATTGGAAACAGCAGGAGAATATATTAAACATACTTACAGGAGAGGCTGGGATTTGCCGAAAATGCCTTCTTGAAAACCGATTGTTATATGGATGTAATGTCTTCAAAAACGCGATTTGACAGGACAGTCAGCCACCGGCAACCCGACCGGGTAGTGATCGATTTTGGCTCCACTTCCGTAACCGGCATACATGTACTCGCGGTGGAAAACCTGAGGAGGTACTACGGATTGGAAAAGAGACCGGTAAAGGTCACCGAGCCCTACCAGATGCTGGGTGAGGTGGATCAGGAACTGGTTGATATCATCGGAATTGATACAATAGGAGCAAAGGGCAAAAAGAACTCATTTGGATTCTTTAACCATGAACCATTAAAAGAGTTTGTTACCCCATGGGGACAAAAGGTACTGGTGCCTGAAGCCTTCAGAACGATCAGCAACAGTAAAGGTGATTTGCTGATCTACCCGCAGGGCGACACCTCGGCCCGGCCTTCGGCACGCATGCCCCAAAGCGGCTATTTTTTTGATGCCATCATTCGGCAACAACCTTTCCAGGAAGAGGAGCTGAACCCCCAGGATAACCTCGAGGAATATGGTCTTGTGTCGGACGATGATCTGGAATACTGGAAAGAGACTACCCAAAAAGCCCGTGCAACAGGAAAGGCCGTGGTGGCAAGCCTGGGAGGAACATCACTGGGAGATATCGCCCACATCCCGGGGATCAAACTTATCCACCCCAAAGGTATCCGGGATATCACAGAATGGTACATGAGCCTGGTTATGCGGCCGGATTATGTCCGTGCCATCTTTGAACAACAGACCGAAAGAGCACTGGAGAATTATAAACGCCTTTATCAGGTTATCGGTGATAACCTGGATGCCATTTATATCTGTGGCACCGACTTTGGAACACAGGAATCTGTTTTTTGTGCCCCGGAACAATTTGATGAGTTGTGGTTGCCTTTTTATAAGAGGATAAACGACTGGATCCATTTGCATACGCCATGGAAAACATTCAAACACTCATGTGGAGCAGTTGAGCCGTTTATGTCGCGATTTATCGATGCCGGTTTCGATATTATCAATCCTGTGCAGATCAATGCTAAAGGAATGGATCCGGTGCACCTGAAGAAAACCTACGGAAGAGATCTGGTATTTTGGGGTGGCGGTGTGGATACTCAAAAAACTTTGCCCTATGCTGCTCCCGCACAGGTGAGGGAGGAGGTGCTCCGGCTTTGCGATATTTTTGCTAAAGATGGGGGGTTTGTGTTTAGCTCGGTTCATAATATCCAGGCTAATGTGCCGGTGGAAAATATTGTGGCCATGATCGATGCTGTCCATGAGTTTAATGGTGAAACAAGCAGAGGAAAATTCAGCTCAAATGAACAGGACTGAACGATGGGAATTTTATCTTATATCCACAGCTAATTAGTGAACATAATCAAATAAATAATAAGATTTTCAGAAAATTACAGGTATGTCAGGAAATTGTATTGGAATTGATTTGGGTGGCTCAAGAATTAAGGGGGTTGTAATAGATACTACGGGAAATATTTTACATCAATGTTACCGTTCAACATGTGATGGTACAGATGGAGCATGGAAAGATGCTGTTGCTGAAGTAGTTCAGGAGTTAGGTGTGTCTGCGGGCGCCACCATTGGAATATCTGCTCCCGGTTTGCCCAACGAGAGTAATTCGGCTATTGCCTACATGCCTGGCAGGTTACAGGGACTGGAGAATTTTCTCTGGAGCGGTTTTTTAGGTATAGGAACGTTCGTGTTGAATGATGCCATTGCTGCCCTGATGGCTGAGGCACGTTACGGTGCTGCTAAAAACCGGAAAAATGCCATCATGCTGACCCTGGGTACCGGCGTTGGCGGAGCGATCCTGATCGATGGGAAACCATACCAGGGAGCATTTTGTAAAGCAGGTCATCTTGGGCATATGGTCATTGACAGCAACGGGGAGCAGGATATCACAGGCATCCCCGGGAGCCTGGAGGATGCCATAGGCAATTGTTCCCTGGCAAAAAGAAGTTTCGGGAAATACAATACCACCCAACAGCTGCTGGAAGCTTTCCGTAATGGTGACCTGTTGGCAACTGAAGTGTGGCTCACCTCCGTGAGAAAGCTAGCTGTCGCTTTGGCATCTCTGACCAATATCCTTTCCCCTGAAATCATAGTCCTTGGGGGCGGGATAACAGAAGCCGGAGCAGATTTATTCAATCCACTGGAGGAATATATGAATATCTTTGAATGGAGGGCAGGAGGTTATCGCGCAGAAATTGTCAAAGCTTCTTTGGGAGACCTGTCCGGAGCAGTGGGAGCAGCATGTTTTGCCAGGGAAAAAGGATAACAGCTGAAAACAAGTTCCTGTTATTCGCTGAAATCCTTTAAAACAGTTGTATGAAACGAACAAGACGTATTTTTACTCAAACGATTATTATAAAATGATACGGGTTTCATCCTGTATCTCTACTAACAAGCATTATCATTGAGATGAAAACTACACAAAACGAATTTTATTCATCCATCTCCCGATATTACCCGGAAATATTCCCTTACAGTCCTGCTCAACTTCAATTTGTTGTCCGGAATTGCGGAGGATTGACAGGCAAAAAAGTATTGGATATAGGATGTGCAACGGGTGAGCTGGCATGCGAAATGGCCGGAGCCGGTGCACAGGTCACGGGAATCGATCTGAATGAGGACCTGATCCGGCAGGCTAAACAGAAAGTCAAGGCTCTGCAGAAGGAAAATGCCAGGTCTCAAATTGATCCGAATCCAACAAACATGCCTCCTCTTTTTAAAAAAGGAGATATGCTGGAATTGAAAAATCTTTTTCCTGAAACCCATTTTAATTGCGTAACCTGTTTTGGAAATACCCTGGTTCACCTGCTCTCTCCCATATCCGTTTTAGAAGTGCTCCAGGGTGTTCATCGGATTTTAAAGCCAGACGGGGTCTTCCTGCTACAGATTCTGAATTATGATTATATTTTGGCAGAACAGGTTTCTGAACTGCCGCCCATCGAGACTGAAAATATAAAATTCGTGCGGCAATACGTTTTTGAAAAAGATAATCCACTGATCCGGTTTCAGACCGACCTGCACATAAAAAAGGAAGGGAGCGTCATTCCCAATGAAACACAGCTTTGGGCACTTCATAGCAGGAAATTGACAGAGCTTTTACATGATACAGGTTTTAAAGATATTTTATTGTTTTCCAATTTCAAAGAAGATTCGTTTGGAGGAAATCATATACCGCTGGTTGTAAAGTGCGGCAAGTAAGTTGTGCTCCGAGAGAAACCAGAAATATCTCTTCAAGTGTTTTTGTTTTTTGTATTTTAGAGTTCAGCGCATAACGATTACCTGAAACCAGAGAATTCCGCACAGTTGTTTGCCTAACTTGATTTTGTTCTATAACGAATGGGACAGAAGATTTGATAATTAACCATGATTTAGAGATGCGATACCTCCCCAATTTTTATCATCGGATAATCATTCGATTGAAGGGATTTGAATATTCAATCCATTGCATTAACACTCCCTTATTCCGGAAGTCTTCTCGTCGATGATTCCCTGATAATAAGCTCGGTAGGCATAACAATTGTCTGATATCGTGAAGGTTTGCCTTTCTGCCTGATCTGCCTGATTAATAGATCAGCTGCTTTCCTGCCCATCTCAAAACCCGGTTGACGGATTGTACTGATAGAGGGAGTGACCACTTCGGAAAAGGGTTCATTACTGAAGCCTACAACCATGATCTCGTCGGGTACTTTTATCCTCATTTCTCTCAGGTGAAGAATTACACTAAGTGCGGTAGTATCATTGGCACAGAATATGGCATGAGGCCTTTGCGGATTTTTTAATAACTTTTTAATGGCCTGGGTTCCATCTGTGCGCGTCAGGCTGTTATGTACGATCAAGGATTCATCAACAGGAAGTCCTGCTATTTGCATGGCATCTTTATAGCCTGCAAGCCTGTCCCTGTAAATTTTCAGATTAAGCGGCCCGCCAATATGGGCAACCCATAACCCTCCCTGTTCAATCAGGTGCTCGGTGGCTTTATAACCGCCCAGGTAATCGTCAGCAACAATTTTATGTGCTTCAATTTCATCCACTACACGATCGAAAAAGACCATGGGTACTTCCCGCTCAGTGAATAGTCTGAAATGATCAAAACGCTTGGTTTGCATTCCAATCGAAACAATTAATCCATCAACCCGGTTAGAAAAAAGTGTCTGTGCAATTTTGGCCTCTTTTTCATATTGGTCATTTGATTGAGATATGGTAACCGCAAAACCGCAGTTGTATGCAACATCTTCAATGCCGCTGATTACTGAAGAGAAAAAATGCCGGTTAATCAGAGGAAGGATGATTCCAATGGTATTGGTTTTTCGTGTCCGTAAATTAGCCGCCATAATATTGGGCCGGTAACCCATTTCCTGAGCCGTAAGCTGAATGAGTAGCCGGGTTGATTTACTGATCAGCGGATTGTCATTTAACCCCCTCGATACCGTAGAGGCTGAAATATTTAACCTTTTGGCAATATCGTGAATGGTCGTTTCTGTCTGCTTTGTCATGCATCATTGTTTTGCCGGTAAAGTTAAATAATTTTTACTTTTTGCAATCGATTGCAATTTTAGTTTTTATCCATTATATTTGTAAAAAAATAAATTGAAATGAAGCAAATAGGATTTGTTATGGCAGTACTTGCAGGAATGATGCTTTCCTGTACGGGAGAAAAAGATCAGGAATTGGTATCAGACCAGTTAAAAACCGAGTTGAGTGACCAATTGAAAACATTGGTACAGGTCATACCTGATGATAAGGTTCCCCATTCATTCCCGGGTCATAATGCTGAATACGGCATGGTGGATTATCATGGTTGGACCAGTGGGTTTCCTGCCGGATCGTTTTGGTATATGTATGAATTGACAGGTGATGAATACTGGAAGGGTGTTGCTATCGAAAATACAGTGAAACTTGAGAAAGCTCAATATCTTACCAATACGCATGATTTGGGTTTTATGATTTATTGCAGTTATGGAAATGGCTTTCGAATAACCGGCAATGAAGACTACAAGCAGGTGATCATTCAGGCCTCTGAGTCGCTGATCTCCCGTTTCAATCCGGTTGTGGGATGTATACGTTCGTGGGATTTTGGTTCCTGGCAGTTCCCGGTAATCATCGATAATATGATGAACCTGGAGATGCTTTTTTGGGCATCCAAGGTTACAGGCGATCCGAAATACCGCGATGTAGCCATTTCGCATGCCGATGTCACACTGGAACATCATTTCCGGGACGATATGAGCTCTTTTCATGTGGTGAGCTACGATACAATTACCGGTAATCCCATTGAGAAACAAACCCATCAGGGTTTGGATGATGAATCGGCATGGGCCAGGGGGCAGGCATGGGGATTTTATGGATATACCGTGTGTTACCGCGAAACAGGCGATGAGAAATACCTGGAAGCAGCAGAAAGAATTGGCGATCTTATTCTGGAAAATTTGCCCGAAGATAAAGTGCTATACTGGGATTTCGATGATCCTGCTATTCCCAATGCCGAGCGCGATGCATCGGCTGCAGCAATTGCAGCTTCAGCTTTTTTTGAGCTGAGTACATACTCGGAGAAAGGTGATATCTATCTGGAAGTGGCCAATAAAATGATAGAAAGTCTGAGCTCTGCTCAATACAGAGCTACCGGAGGTGAAAACGGTGGTTTTCTGCTGAAACACTGTGTGGGCCATAAACCGGCTAACCGTGAAATTGATGTAGCTTTAAATTATGCTGATTACTATTACCTGGAAGCATTGAAAAGACAAAAAGATTTGAAAAAATAACATATTATGGCAACAATTTATGAAGAAAGGTTTGCATACCATCCTGATGATTTTAAAACGTATGACACAGAACGAATAAGAAAAGAGTTTTTAGTTGAGAAAGTAATGGATCCCGGAAATATCCGGCTGGTGTATTCTGCTATTGAACGTTTTATCGTTGGTGGAGCTGTCCCGGTTGACAAACCTTTAAAACTTGAAGCTATTGATCCGCTGAAGGCAGAATATTTCTGCTTTCGCCGTGAAATAGGAGTGATCAATGTTGCAGGAGTTGGTTCCATTGTTGTTGATGGCAAGGAATACAAAATGAATTTTAAAGATGCGCTATACATCGGAAAAGGGAGTAAAGAGGTGATTTTTCATTCTGATGACCCGGCTAACCCTGCACATTATTATATCAATTCAGCACCGGCTCATAAAGAATATCCTGTTAAGCATATCACCATGGGTGATGCCAACGTACTCCATATGGGGTCGCTGGAAACATCCAACGAGCGTAATATCAATCAGCTGCTTATTAACACGGTTGTGGATACCTGCCAGTTACAAATGGGAATGACTGAACTCATGCCCGGTAGTGTCTGGAATACAATGCCACCTCATCAACACAACCGAAGGAATGAAGTATATTTCTATTTTAACGTGCCGGAAGAGCAGGCAATTTGTCACTTTATGGGTCAGCCTGACCAAACCCGGCATATCTGGATGCATAACGAACAGGCTGTAATTTCTCCAAACTGGTCTATTCACTCAGCTGCCGGAACCAGCAATTATATATTTATTTGGGGAATGGCAGGAGAGAATTTGGATTATACCGATATGGATCACATCAAACCAACCGATTTAAGATAAAAAGAAGGATTATGATACAACAATTATTTGATTTAAGCGGGAAGGTTGCCCTGATCACCGGTGGAACGCATGGAATTGGAATGGCTATTGGTAAAACCCTGGGGAAAGCCGGCGCAAAAATCTGTGTGAACGATATCTCTGAAGAAAAGCTGCAAAGCTGCAAAAAGGAATATGCTGCTGATGGTATCGATGTTTATACATTGAAATTCGATGTGACGAATGAAACAGAAGTCGACCGCGGTATCACTCAAATTGAAAAAGAGATCGGAACAATTGATATCCTGGTGAATAATGCCGGGATTATCAAGCGGATTCCAATTCTTGACATGCCTGTTGCTGATTTCAAGCAGGTTATTGATATTGATTTGGTCGCTCCCCTGATCGTTTCCAAGCGGGTGGCACCTAAAATGATAGAAAAACGTTCCGGGAAGATTATCAACATGTGTTCTATGATGAGCGTTTACGGAAGAAATTCGGTATCAGCTTATGCATCAGCCAAGGGAGGATTAAAGCTTTTAACAGCGAACATGACCTGTGAATGGGCTAAGTACAACATCCAAATCAATGGTATTGGCCCCGGTTATATTGCTACTGCACAAACAGCACCCATCCGGGAAGGGAACCATCCATTTAACGACCTGGTCATGACCCGTACCCCGGCCGGAAGATGGGGGGAGCCGGAAGATGTGGGTCATGCTGCGCTCTTTCTGGCTTCAAGAGCCAGCGATTTTGTGAATGGCCATGTCCTTTATGTTGACGGAGGGATCCTGGCTAATTTTGGGTATGTGAAAGGTGAAAATGAAATTTCTGAATAGTATGAAGTTGAATTTTTTTCTCGGTATGATGATCTCAGCATTCCTTTTTTCATGTGGAAAGCAGGATACACTGAGATTTCAAAATCCTCAAAACACGGAACGCCCCGACGAGGTGATCGTGCTTACCAAAGAAGAGTTGCTGTCGAAGTTTGCTGTCCAACAAGATTTGTTTCCCTTGTTCCGGCATGCAGACAACTCCCTTGTTCCTTTCCAGCTGGACGATATGGATGCCGATGGTCAATGGGACGAAGTAGCTCTGTTGCTCCATTTTTCTCCGGAAGAAACCGTCGAAATAACAGTTGAATGGGTGGATGGGAAGAACTATCCACCTGATTTTGAAAAGCGTACAAACCTTCGCCTGGGAATCCGACAGGAAAACGGATCCTATAAGGAGGTGGATTATTATCAGGCATTGCCTTGCACCGAAAGCTTTGAAATTATAGCACAGGGAGAAAGCGTGAACTGGGAAAACGATAAAATCGGCTTCCGTAATTATTTCGATTGCAGAAATGTAAAGGATATTTTTGGAAAACTACAGCCTGTAATGATCGCTGATATTGTTGGAACTCCTGAATTAGGTGATTATCATAAGCTTGCCGATTGGGGGATGGATGTGCTCCACTGTGGAAGTTCCCTTGGGTCAGGAGGAATTGCCCTGATGAAAAATGACTCCCTGTTCCGCCTGGGTTCAACAGAAGTGTATGAGTATCATAAAATAACAGAAGGACCTGTTCGCTCTGTTTTCGATCTGCGCTATGAAGGATGGGAGGTAGACGATAAAATGCTCAAGGCTGTTGAACGGATAACCATATATCCCGGAAAATACTGGTTCGAATCGGATGTGACGGTCGAAGGTTGTCCGGAATCGTCGCAGATTGTTACCGGAATCGTCACTACTTATCTGAAAAGAGACCCCTTTGCATTTGATGCTGGTGATTTCAGGTGTATCGGCACTCATGATGTACAGTCGGAAAATAAAGATGAATTGGGAATGGCCGTGATCGTCCCTAAATCTGAATCGGGAAAAATCGGGAGAACAACTGACATCAACTTTTTTAATTTGGGGTATGAAACAGTGCCCGAAAAAGGATTCAGTCAGATTATTTCAGAAACCTACTATATTGGCCAGAAGTGCACCAGCGGAAAACCAGGAAAACATTATTTCTTTACGGTGTGGGGCCTTGACCAGGAACAGTGGAAAACAGAAGAGGGATTCAAAAAATATATCGCTGCAGAAGCCAACAAGCTTTCTGAAAACATAGTAATCCTTCCCTGAAAAATTCACAGGTCTACTTTTTAACACATGATAGATATATTCCCGGAATTTAGGGAATATGGAACAACCCCAGCTTAGTCTGGGGTTTTACTTTTTCAGGAAGTAGCTCAGCCAGAGCCAGGCACATATTTGCCAGTGGAGTGACCCAGTATTCTGTGGAGTTCCATTGTGCTTTAGCCTGAAGATCAACATGGGGTGTGTCATCAGTATTTCCAATAAATCCGGCCATAAAACCACCTATAGAAGTTCCAAGGAAACGACTGTGGGGCATGGGATTGTTGTAACCTATCCCTGAAATAAAACTTACTCTGTACGGATTAAAGCCAAGAGTCCAGTATATTTGATTCCAGGCCATGTTAGTCATGATTGAATGATTGAAATAGTTTCCCATCAATGCGAGTGCATGTGCCCAGCTGGTATAATGTCCGTTCAACCCATGGTTGATTTTTTGAAGGGAGTGGTTGGGCATGAACCGCCTGACTAGTAATCCGTTTTTCCAGGGGGTATACCTGTCCTTGTCCGTAGCGGGTTGAAAGTAGGTTCCATAAGGCATATAGCCGAATACGGTATATTCACAAAGCGGACGAATGTAATGCTCCCAACTGTCCCATATCGTTTTTTCAATTGTCTGTTTTAAGTCGGGGGGAATATTCATCCGAAGCAGGGTAACCAGGGCAATAACAGGCTGAGCAGAGTGCAAAATACCACGATAAGGATCATTCAACGATTCGTCCTGGCACCAGAATGAAATAGCTGAATGATAATTTTTGAGAAGACCCCCGGCTAACCGGATAACTGCTTCCAAACCGATTAGTCCTGCGTTGAACAGTTCCATACCGGCAAGTAGTTTCCATGATTTACATGCGGTTTTTTTCTCTAACTGATCCTGGCTACTTTCCCGTATCGCATTCTCCCATATTTTTTGCACAGCTTGAAATATTTGCGATGCTTTTGCCGGGAAGCGAGTAGTGTAATGTTTGTGAGCTTTCAGGAGGATGCAGATGGAGATATACTGGATCATCCCGTTGTAGTCGGTGCGGATCGATCGTTCATCACCCGACCCTGGTTTGTTGTCCGTAAACCGGTTATCGCAATTGTCGGCCAGGCATCCGGAATGATTTTCATACCACCACGACATGTTTTCATCGGCGCGACCTAATCCTCCTGCACCAAGGCATTCGAAAATTTTTCCTGTTTCCGGGTCTTGCATCTCGAGGATCAGGTTAACAGCTTCATCGGATACCGTGAGTAAGTCGTTCGAAAAAAGTTTATCTTCATGGAAGTAGTTCCGTGAGAAATTTAATTTTTCTGCCAGCTCATAAAAGCCGAGGGCGGGCAGGTTTGTGTGGGTCATCCATTTTCGCAGGTCACCGGCATCGTACCAACCCGATCTAACCGGATGGTACCCTCCATTATCAGAGCGTAACCCATCATCACATGTACTTTTCACTTTCAGCGGCGTTTCTATGTTCCCCCGCCAACTGTGCAGAAAATCAGTGAACAGCCAGGGGAAACTGTGAAATACACCGTCGGAAATGATAAATTGATAACTTCTCTTATTATGCTCCGGCAACACCAGAGAATAAAGTCCCGGAGTGGTAATCTCAGAAAATTCTCCTATATAAAGATCACCATCGGGTCCTTGTTTCTTATTCAGCACCCCTTGATATACAGTTACCCAATTTTCATCGGCATCAAAACTTTCCGAATCAACCTGTCCCATATCCTGGACTTCAAATTTTGTAACCGGAGTATCGCATTTAACAATCACTCTTTTTTCTGCAGAACAAAGAAATCCAATGTGGTTAATGAGTATTTTACATGCCATATGGTAGGTTTATAATTGATCAGCTAAGGTATATGAATTCCTGGAATAAACAGGTGAGTCGGCAAGCTTCATGTGAGAAAGAGCAGAAAAGGCAAAGTATTACTTTTTGTCAAAGAGTAGGGTAAATCCGGTTGAATGCCGGATCCCATAACTATTGTTGCAGTAATACTTTGCTTGTAGAGAATGACTTCCTGTATCCCTGTGGATGGGGAAGGAGTCATGTTCCTTTTTTAAGGATTGTTATGCTGTTTCCTTCAGGAACATTTTCAAATCGGCATCAGGTTCGGTGATACTTCCAATTCCAAATTTTTCTACCAGCACCTGGGCAACATTTGGAGAGAGGAATGCGGGTAGTGTGGGTCCCAGATGAATGTTTTTTACTCCCAGATAGAGCAATGCCAGCAACACGATGACTGCTTTTTGTTCGTACCAGGCTATGTTGTAGGCGATGGGCAGATCATTGATGTCGTTTAGCTCAAATACCTCTTTCAGCTTCAGGGCGATTACCGCCAGTGAGTATGAATCGTTACATTGGCCGGCATCAATTACGCGGGGAATGCCCCCGATGTCTCCCAGGGGAAGTTTGTTGTACCGGTATTTTGCGCAACCGGCGGTAAGAATTACTGTATTTTGAGGCAGCAACTCAGCGAACCGGGTATAATATTCGCGACTTTTCATCCTGCCATCGCAGCCAGCCATAACAAAGAATTTCTTGATGGCTCCTGATTTTACGGCATCAACAATTTTATCGGCCAGGGCAAAAACCTGGGCATGAGCGAATCCTCCGGTAATTTCACCATTTTCTATTTCCTGGGGGGGGGAACATTTTTTTGCATGTTCAATGATTGCACTGAAATCTTTCATGTCACCGTTTATCCGATCGGGAATATGCATGGCACCTTCCAGCCCGGCTGCTCCGGTAGTATAAATACGGCCTTGATATCCTGCATTTTTCCTGGGCGGAACAATGCAATTGGTAGTAAAAAGAACTGGTCCGTTAAAAGTTTCAAACTCTTCGTTTTGTTTCCACCAGGCGTTGCCATAATTTCCTGCCAGGTGTTTATATTTCTTAAAGGCCGGATAATAGTGTGCCGGCAGCATTTCACTGTGGGTGTATACATCAACACCTGTTCCTTCGGTTTGTTTCAGCAGATCTTCCATGTCGCGCATGTCGTGACCCGAAATCAGTATCCCCGGATTGTGGCGAACCCCCAGGTTTACCTGTGTCGCTTCCGGATTACCATATGCCGATGTGTTTGCCTGATCGAGCAAAGCCATTACGTCTACACCATACTTTCCGGTTTCCAGCACCAGTGTCACCAGCTGGTCAGCAGACAGATCCTCCGTTGTTGCCACCAAAGCTCGTTGCATGAAGCTGAAGATCTCAGCATTTTTATGCTTCAGGTTCCAGGCATGCTCAGCATACGCAGCCATACCTTTGAGCCCGTAGATGACCAACTCGCGTAATGACCGGATATCTTCGTTGTCGGTACTCAGAACACCTATTTCTGTTGCTTTTTCTTCTAATTCTTTAGCTGTCGATCCTTTCCAATGGGCAAAATCAGGCAATTCACCGGGAAGCTCAATGCCTGCTTCCACACATTTTTTGTGTAACTCGTCCCTGATCTCCAGTGAAGACAGAATACGGTCAACAAAACTATTTCTGTCGAAGTTGGCATTGGTGATCGTACTGAATAATCCATCAAAAACCACTTTGTCAACTTTCCCCGGGTTTAGCCCTCTGCTTCTCAGTTTCTCGTTGTACCAGCTTATTCCTTTTAATACAAATAACAATGTGTCCTGCAAATTGGCCACATCATCTGTTTTTCCACAAACTCCTTTTACAGTGCAGCCGGTTCCTTTAGCTGCTTCCTGACATTGATAACAAAACATACTCATAATTTATCGTTTTTAAGATTGAATGCAATTTCTTTGGTGTTATGCTGTTGGGATCCAATTATCTGAAATTACCTCCCCACGGGTACTGATCACTACTACTTTTACAGGGACTGTCCTTTCTGCATAGGAAAGGGCTGTTTGAACCATGGATAATAATCCACTACAGCAGGGAACTTCCATCAGGACAAGGGTAATGGTGTTGACCTTTGCTTCGTTGACTAACCGGATGAATTTTTGTATGTATATTTCTTTCCCCTGATCAAGTTTCGGGCAGGCAATCACCACTTTTTTATCTTTCATAAATTTCTGGTGAAAGTCACCATGGGAAAATGCTGTACAATCGGCAGCAATTAACAAATCTGCGTGGTGAAAATAGGAGGCAGCCGGATTGATCAGATGAAGCTGCACCGGCCAGTGGGTAAGGGTTGATGGAGCCTCATGTTTTGCACCGGCCAGGGTGAATCCTGCTGCACTGAACGTCTCGGTTTTCGCTCCGGGGCATCCCACAGGTACATGCTGCGAAACTTCTTTTTTGTCTTTATCTCCATGAAGGAACGTATGTACTTCCTGGATGGTAAAGGGAATGATTTCCTGATGTGATTTGATGTATTCCAGTACTTGTTTCAGGTATCCTTTTTCCCCATGATCCTTTAAATGCTTCAGGTGAGCAAAAACTGTACTTTTCCCTTTTTTTACCATCTGGACTATCACTGCAAGCTCATCGTAACCTGCTGATTCCCTTTTTTCAACGGTTATTGCTCCCTGCGGACAATGCCCGATACAAGCTCCCAGTCCGTCGCACATCAGGTCGCTTACAAGTCGTGCTTTCCCGTCAATCAACTGGATGGCTCCTTCGTGACAATTTGGAATGCAGATCCCACATCCGTCACACAATTCTTCGTTTATATGAACTATTTCCCGTATCATTGTTTTCTTCTATTTTCGTAAACAAAATTAGAGAAACAATATGCATCAAAATGTACCAATTGTTACAATAAGAAGAAACGAGCAGGAGAATGTTGAATAAAGAATAACGAATTAGTTCTATTGAAACGACCATGACGTTTCACGACAAAAAATAAAGTTAAAAATAGGTGAGTTTCATCTGATGCCTTAGAAAATTAACACGTTAAAAAAATGATTGATTTCGAAATATTGGAAGGGTGTCCAGTTTTTAAAGGAATTAAGCATGGAGAAATTCGGCTTCTTTTTAAAGATATCCATTACAGGATCAGGGCATATAAAAAAGGAGAACTTATTGCTATTGCCGGAGAACCTGCCTTACATTTATTCATTGTGTTACAGGGTAGTGTCAAAGGGGAAATGATTGATTATTCGGGCAGGAGTTTGAAGATTGAGGATATTGAAGCACCTCGCCCACTGGCATCAGCCTTTTTATTTGGTACTGATAATCGATTTCCGGTTACTGTTTCGGCAAATAATGAGGTTTCGATCTTGTTGATTCCTGTTCAGGAGTTTTTGAAGATTATGCAGAGAAATGCACGAGTGTTAACGAACTTTCTGAATAATATTTCTTCGCGGAGTCAGTTTCTTTCCCAGAAGCTTCAGTTTCTGAATTTTAAGACCATTCGTGAAAAGGTGGCTTTTTTCCTTCTTCAACATACAACCGACCGGCTCCATTCGATGGAACTGAAAGCGACGCAGCAACAGCTGTCCGAAATGTTTGGAATTACCAGGCCTTCACTGGCACGGGTTTTAAGCGAGATGCAACGGGAAAAACTTTTCATCATTGAGAAAAAGACAGTGACCATTTTGAACAAACAAAAATTGAGAGAAATACTTCACTATGGATGATCGTTTGATTCCCTGGTATCCTGGTGAATATGGAGGCCGTATCATGGCCTTCTCTACGACCAGACATACCATTAAAAGAACTGGCCGGCCAAGGTTTACCGGGATTATGCTTAAGTGGTGCGTTGCTTTATAAAATTCCTTAAAATGTAAATTGATTCTTTCTGTTTGGCTTAAAACAATTATCTTCGCAACAATTAATACTACTTGATGAAACAGATGAAAAATTATAAATCGATCAACCTTCTGGCGGGCTGGATTGTTTTTGTTATATCGGCCGTTGTTTATTTAATGACCATTGAACCAACAACCAGCTTTTGGGATTGTGGAGAGTTTATTACCACTTCGTTCAAACTGCAGGTGGGGCATCCTCCGGGAGCACCGGTTTTTATGATATTCGGAAGGTTTTTTACTCTTTTTTCCAGTCCTGAAAACGTGGCTAAAATGGTGAATATCATGTCCGCACTAGCCAGTGCTTTCACTATTTTATTCCTTTTCTGGACGATCACTCACCTGGCGAAGAAAATGATTGCTGACGAGGAAAATATGACCATTGGAAATATTTTCTCCATCATAGCAGCAGGAATCGTTGGTTCCCTGGCATATACTTTTTCAGATACATTCTGGTTTTCAGCTGTTGAAGGTGAAGTGTATGCTTTTTCGTCGATGCTTACAGCTATTGTTTTCTGGGCCATACTGAAATGGGAAAATATTGCCGACAACCCCCATGCTAATCGCTGGCTGATATTTATTGCCTACATCATGGGATTGTCCATCGGGGTTCACTTGCTTAATTTGCTCGCTATTCCTGCTATTGTATTTGTTTACTATTTCAGAAAATATGAAGTGACCCGCAAAGGGATTCTGGCAGCATTGGGAGCATCCATGCTCATACTGGGAGTTGTTATGTATGGTATTATTCCCGGTGTTGTGACCATTGCATCCTGGTTTGAACTACTGTTTGTCAATACCTTTGGATTACCCTATAAATCGGGAGCATTGTTTTATATCGCATTGTTGATTGCAGCTATTGTTTTTGGCATTCGTTATACCATCAGAAAAAAGATGGTTTTATGGAATACGATTATAACAGGCGTTACGGTTATTTTAATTGGTTATTCTTCATTTACTCTTATTATTATCCGTTCAGCTGCAGAACCTCCCATGGATCAAAACAGCCCCAACGACGTTTTTTCACTACTTAGTTATTTAAACCGGGAACAATACGGTCAGCGACCATTGTTCCACGGACAATATTATAATTCTCCACTAAATCCTCAGGATCGTTACCTGGAGGGTAAACCGGTATACTCCCAGATTGACGGAAAATATGTTATTACCGACCGGCGGGTTGTTCCCAACTATGACGATAAGTTTACCACGTTTTTCCCCCGGATGTGGAGCAGTATGGATCCGCAACATGCTCAGGATTATCAGCAGTGGGGCAGGATTAAAGGTACCAGAATTCAGCACAGGAATGAAGCCGGTCAGAATGAAACCATCACAAAACCAACCTTTGGTGAAAATCTCAGGTTCTTTTTCAACTATCAGGTGAACCACATGTATTTTCGGTATTTTATGTGGAATTTTGCGGGCCGCCAAAACGATATCCAGGGGCATGGTGATGTGCTTCATGGAAACTGGCTAAGTGGCATTAATTTCATTGATGAAATGCGTTTGGGTGATCAGGATAACCTGCCCGATCGATTTGCCAATAATAAGGGGAGGAATACGTATTACTTCCTGCCTCTGTTACTTGGGTTGCTGGGTGTGTTTTTTCAGTACAATAAAGGAAAAGAAGGGAAAAAAGGATTGTGGGTCGTTTTTCTGCTATTTTTTATGACTGGCCTGGCAATTGTTCTTTATCTGAATCAATACCCTCACCAACCCAGGGAACGCGATTATGCTTATGCCGGTTCGTTTTATGCTTTTGCCATTTGGATTGGTCTCGGCGTATTGAGTATTTCCGAGGCTTTGAAAAAATATATGCCGGAAACAATTGCCGGTGGCATTGCCGGATTAGCTACTCTCATCCTCGTTCCTGGTATAATGGCTGCTGAAAACTGGGATGACCACGATCGCTCCGGACGATATACCGCCCGGGATCTAGGTGCGAATTACCTGAAAACCTGCCAGCCTAACGGTATAATCTTTACCAATGGCGACAATGATACCTTCCCCCTCTGGTATAACCAGGAAGTGGAAGGTGTACGTACCGATGTGCGGGTATGTAACCTCAGTTACCTGCAAACCGATTGGTATATCAGCCAGATGAAAAGAAAAGCATACGAATCTGAGCCGTTGCCATTTTCTATGAGTGAGGAAAAATACCGTCAGGGACAACGCGATGTGGTTTACCTGATGGATAATTCCCGGTTATCAAGAGAAACAATTGACCTCCGGGAAGCTGTCAACTTCATTGTAGATGATAATCCCGCAACAAAACTCCAACAAGCAGGAAACGCGGCTTACCTTCCTAAAAAAGTACTTACCTTTCGGGTGGATAAAGAAGCTGTTATCCGAAGTAAGGCAGTCAGACCACAAGATTACGATAAAATTGTAGATACCATAACCATCGATCTCTCTAATCGAAATTACCTGCCAAAAGATGAGATGATGATCCTCGACCTGCTTCTGACAAACAATTGGGAGCGGCCTATTTACTGGGCTATTACTGTCGGAAATAGTAAATACATGAACCTCGAGGATTATTTTCAGGTGGAAGGATTCGGATACCGGTTTGTTCCCATTAAAGGGCAAAGGAATCGTAACGGAATCGCTTTTGGTACCGTGGCTACCGATTTGATGTATGACAATATGATGAACAAATACGAGTACGGGAATATGAATGATCCGGATGTGTACCTCGATGAAAACAATATGCGCATGATGACAAACATCAGGAACAGCTTTAACCGGCTTGCCGCAGGATTGATCGAAGAAGGTAAAATGGATTCGGCAGTAACTGCCCTCGATCGTTGCTTCGAGCTGATTCCTGCTTCACTCGTTCCATATGAGTATTTTTCAGTTGAACTTATGGAAAACTACTACCGGGCAGGAGCATCTGAAAAGGGAAAAATTGTTCTGGAGGATGCTTATGCCATGTTTGAAGATGAATTAAGCTATTTCCTGTCCCTCAACAGAAAATTTTTGCATACCCCGGGAATTAATGAGGAGATACAGAAAAATCTATTTTATCTTCAACAGATGCAAAGAATTGCATCCACTTATGGCGATAGCGAATTATCTCAAAAGATAGAGGGATCGGTTCGTAAACATGTAGAAATGTATAATTCAATTTAGATGAATATTTTAGTTGTTGGTTCAGGCGGCAGGGAACATGCCATGGGGTGGAAGATCAAACAAAGCCCGGCCGTTGAGAAGCTTTTTTTTGCTCCCGGAAATGCCGGTACTGCAAAAATTGGAACAAATCTGGAGGTGGGTGTGAATGATTTTGAACGTCTGAAAAAAGAGGTTTTAAATCATCAGATAGATTTGATGGTGGTGGGCCCTGAAGTTCCATTGGCTGAAGGTATTCATGACTTTTTTGCTGCCGATCATGAATTGAAGGATGTACAGGTGATTGGTCCCAAAAAAAATGGAGCCATGCTGGAGGGAAGTAAGGATTTTGCTAAAGCATTTATGACGGATTTTAATATTCCTACTGCCCGCTATTTTACCGCCTCAAAAAATACAGTACAGGAAGGCCTTGACTTTATTGAATCACTCTCTGCTCCATACGTTTTAAAAGCCGACGGTCTTGCTGCCGGGAAGGGAGTTATCATTGTTGAGCAGAAAGACAAGGCAAAATCGCTTCTAATTGAGATGCTGGATGGCAAGTTTGGAACTGCAAGTAAAAAAGTTGTCATCGAGGAATTCTTAAGTGGAGTAGAACTTTCTGTTTTTATTGCTACCGATGGAACAGACTATGTCATACTTCCCGAAGCAAAAGATTATAAGCGTATTGGAGAAGGTGACACAGGATTGAATACCGGTGGAATGGGAGCCATTTCTCCGGTACCATTTGCCGATACTGAATTCATGAGCAAGGTGGAAACAAGAATTATTAAACCAACTATGAATGGGTTGCGTTTAAAAGAGATCCATTATAAGGGATTTATCTTTTTTGGCCTGATCAATGTGGATGGCAATCCTTTTGTTATTGAGTATAATGTTCGTTTAGGTGATCCCGAAACTGAAGCTGTGATGTTGCGGATAAAATCAGATTTTGTTGAATTGCTTCTGGGAATTGCCGATGGGAAACTGGCTGAAAAAAAGATCGAAATCGATGAAAAAACAGCCGCCACTGTTTTGCTCGTCTCTGGCGGTTATCCGGGAAATTATGAAAAAGGTAAAGTAATTACCGGTTTGGAACAGGTGACAAACAGTATTGTCTTTCATTCAGGAACAAAATGGTTGGAAGGAAATATGGTTTCCAATGGGGGCAGGGTGTTAGCAATTAGCTCGCTGGGTAGTAACAAAAATGAAGCATTGAAATGTTCATACAAAAATGCAGAAGTAATCCATTTCGAAAATAAATACTATCGAAATGATATAGGCTTCGACCTTTAATATGTTGTTAAATGCATTTAAATCAAACCGGGCGGTTAACTATATTCTCTTCCCTTTTATTGGGTTATTGCTCTGGGGAAGAAGCCTGATTCACCCGCCATCCTATCCGTTTTATATTAGTGAACCGGAAAATTTCCTTTATAGTCCGGTTGAGAAACTGCTTGGGCTCTTTCCTTACCTGGAATTCATAACGGGTTTTGTCATTCTCATCGTGTTGTCATTCATGATGTTGTATTTGAATAACAGGTACAGTATTGTCCGGGAACAAACCATGCTCCCCATGTCGCTGTTCATTATTCTTGTGAGTGGTTTTACAGGAATGCATACGATTCACCCGGTATACCCGGCGGCCATTTTTCTGTTATTGGCTATTTTCAGACTTTTCAGCGCTTTTGACCTGATCAAACCATATGCTTCTGCATTTGACGCCGGTTTTTTTCTCGGTGTTGCTTCTCTATTTTATTTTAGCAGCATCATTCTTTTCCCTGCTTTTATTATTGGTATTGGTATCCTGTCGAGGGAATCGCAATGGCGGAAATTTGTGATTATTTTCATTGGATTTCTGCTCCCTTTTTTATTTGCTTTTAGTTATGCTTTTCTATCCGGAGAATGGCTGGAGTATTTGAAAATCCTTGAACTCAACAGCATCACGCCAAGCAATCACTTCAAAACGAACCATTCCTTGCAGGTTTATACAGCTTACCTGGTCTTGCTCCTCTTTATCGGGAGCTTAAAGATTTTACAGCAATACGATACCAAAAAAGTGAGTACTCGCAGGTATTTTATCATTTTCTTTTTAATTTTTTTATGTTCTGTTGTGGGTATCATTTTTATTCCTGCCGTTTCAATTGAAATGTTAATCATTTCTGCTATTCCTCTAACCTTTTTAATTACTAACTTTCTTATTTTTCAGCAAAATAAATTCTGGAGAGAGTTGTTGTTTGCCTTACTTTTCATACTAGTTATAGCCATTCAGTTTTTTTCTTTTTAGCTAACTGATTAAGAAAAACCCTCCTTTGATCATTGATGACACCCGGGAGGTTGTCTATACAAGTGCGACTTTTAAGGATATACTATTCAAAACAAATAAGTATTTTTGCCGGTTTACCGATAGTATGGAAATATATGGCGATTATTTTAAATATTGAAACTGCAACAGAAGTTTGTTCTGTTAATCTCACACGAAATGAGGAAATCCTTTTTGAAAGGGAGAGCAGCGAAGGATTAAATCATTCCCGATTACTTACTGTTTTTATCGAGGAAATTTTTAAGAAGGCAGATCCCGGACAACTCGATGCAATTGCCGTGAGTAAAGGTCCGGGATCATATACCGGTTTGCGCATTGGCGTTTCCGTTGCCAAAGGATTATGCTATGCGTTGAATATCCCTTTAATTGCTGTAGGTACTCTTGATGCATTTGGTGGATACACCACGCAAAATCCGGAGAAATACCTGCCAGTGGAGATTCCCCCGGCCAACGCACTTTTTTGCCCGATGATTGATGCCCGGCGGATGGAGGTTTATAGCAAATTATTTGATCATCAGGGTAACGAACTGGAGCCTGTGACTGCTAAAGTTATTGATGAAAATTCATTTTTGAAATGGCTTGATCAGTACAATGTAGTGTTTTTTGGCAATGGTTCTGAGAAATGTAAAACAAAACTTATACACCCCAATGCGCTGTTCTGTGGGCCACAGAAAGCTTCGGCACGATTTATGATAAGAACAGTTCAGGAAAAATATGACAGGAAGGAATTTGAAGATATTGCTTATTTTGAACCTTTCTACCTGAAAAATTTCATTGCCACTGTGCCCAAAAATAAAATGTTATGACAAGAAAAGTATACTATACCGTTCTGATGGTGCTGATTTTTTCCTTTTTTGCCGAGGCGAAGAAAGAAATAATTTCATTCCATCTAAAATTTGGATTTATAAAAGGGGGTGAGGCTGTTTTGATCATTTCAGATACAACCTTTCAACAGAAAAAAGCAGTGCATTATCACTTGATGGGAAAAACGACCGGATTAACCGATAAGTTGTTTGGTGTAAATGATATATATGAAACAACTGTTGATGCCTCTACCAGACTGCCACTTAAATCTATCAGAAATATCAAGGAAGGGAAGTATCGCTGGTATAACGAAACCCTGTATTATCACGATGTTGATTCAATAAACAGCCAACGATCGGGCTGGAGGAGTGTCCCAAAAAATCTGGTAGATATTGTTTCTGTATTTTTTTATTTTATTCATCTTCACCTGCTCGATGGTATGGAACTGGGTGCAAGCATTACGTTGCCAACATTCCATGCCGATAAAATTGATGAGGTTACTGTACGATACCTGGGCGATCAGAAAATTTCAACCGATCTGGGGAAAATTGATTGTTATGTTCTGGCTCCAACAGTTAATAAAGGTAAACTATTAAAGCGTTCCGATGGGTTGAAGTTTTTTATTTCTAAAGAGACCCAGCTTCCGGTATTGCTTGAATTTGATATGCGGGTAGGGGCATTGCGGGCTGAGCTTCATAGTTACCAAATTGATGGGAAAGGACAGGCAGCACGTTAATCTCCATAAAAATTTTGTGAATTCATTCATTTTTAACTGATTTGATTATTTTTGCACCGGTTAAAAAATTAAAAGGAAAATTCATGGCAACAACAGCTGATTTTAGAAACGGAATGTGCATTAATTTTAAAGACGATATATACACGATCGTACAGTTTTTGCATGTAAAACCGGGGAAAGGACCCGCTTTTGTCCGCACCAAACTGAGAAATGTAAAAACAGGAAGAGTCGTAGAAAATACTTTTTCTTCCGGAGTAAAAATTGAAGAGGTTAGGGTAGAAAGGCGTCAGTACCAATATTTGTATAAAGACGATATGGGGTTTAATTTTATGAATACCGAAACCTTCGAGCAGATTTCTATCCCTGAAACCATGATTGAAAACAATGATCTCATGAAAGAAGGACAGCAGGTGGAAATCCAATTTCATAGCGAAACGGAAACACCGCTTACTGTTGATATGCCTCCGTTTGTTGAACTCCAGGTGACTTTCACCATTGAAGGCGAGAAAGGCAATACCGCCAGTTCCACTGCACTAAAGCCTGCAACTTTGGAAACCGGAGCTGAAATTATGGTTCCCATGTTCATCGGACAAGATGAGGTCATTAAGGTAGATACCCGCGACCGCTCCTATAGTGAACGGGTGAAACAATAAATCCGGAAAATTATTCATTGAGATCCGGCTTGATGCTCAAGCCGGATTTTTGTCTGCTGTTTGTTTTTCTTTCCTGGAATACAAATCAATGGCAACGATCATTGCCGTAAATCCCCAAAATGGCACCGAGAGTTTGTCTGTATCCAGAAAGTTGTTCAGAAAACCATGAATATAATAGGTAATCAAACCTACTATTGCCGCCATCAGAATTCCTTTTAATCTCTTGTCAGAAGTCCGTATCCGGGCATGAATCCCGGTATAGATTACAGTCACTATAAGAATCAGAAACGTGATCAGCCCCAATACACCCGATTCAGCTAACGGCCCCAGGTATTCACTGTGGGCATTTCCTCCGTCTCCGGCATTGGTACTGATGATAGTCCTGTCTTTTTTTAACTGGTATTTGGCATACTGGAACATATAGGTTCCCGGTCCATATCCCCAGAAAGGCCTTTCTTTGAACATTTTAGTTGCACAATTCCAACGGTTAAGCCTCTCCAGATTGGAAGCATCTGACGATATGTTGGTTATGGATGAAAAGTGCTCAAGCAGGTTGGAAGAAGATTCATCCGAATTTCGTTCCAGATAGCCAACAATTTCATCCTGAAAGGAATACGTGAAGAATAGAAAGGCTGTGGCTACCAGGGCAATGTGCTTAAAACGGATTCTTAATCGAATAACCCCCCAAACCAGGATCGCGATAATCATACTTACCCAAGCCGCTCTGCTGTAAGACAAAATGAATGCAGTGACCAGGATGCCCAATACTATCATGCTGTATCTCCTGATCTTTTTTGAATAGGCTCTTCCAAAGGAAAAGAGAGTAACAAAAGGCAAATAAATTGCCAGAGCAGCACCATAGGAGGTGTGATCGTTATAAAAAGGCACAACCACATAGTGTGCTGCCTGCTTGTTCAGCAATCCATACCCCCAATGTCTCGATATGGCATATAAAATGACAATAAGAAATGAACTCAGATACAACCAAACATACTGTTCCTGCTTTTTCCCATCGGAGAAAATTTTTGCAGTTAGCAGGTAAAACGCTACTACAAACCAGATTCGAACCAACAAATATTTAAAGGATACAACCGGCATGGAACTCGTAAAACTGGTTGCCAATATCCAGAACAGATTGATATAGATGGCAATAGAAACAGGGTGGAGGATTATCTCCCTGTTGAATTGTCTCTCTTGAAGTACTTTTATAAAGAATAACAACAAGATACCAAAAAGTATCGGCTCGGTGGGCAGGTACATATTGAAGCTTAACCAGGGCATTAACCGGCTTAACTCCTGCGATAAAGGAGCAAAGAAAACTGTCAGGTAGATGAGCTTGTCAAATGAAAAAACAGCCAGAAGAAGCAATCCAAGCAGAAAGGGAAGTGCAAAACCTGCCAGCGTGTCCTTTTTGATGACCAGCCAAAGGTTCAATAGAATGAAGCTGATTGAAATCAGATAGAAAAGGGCAATTTTTATGGTGTTATTCTGAATCAATGGTACATTACTTTTTTTTGTAATCGAGGATCAGAAAAACAAGCATAGCCAGAAATACAGCTCCTAGAGTGGAAAAAGCCACGATAATCCAACGTACAGGATATGATTTCTTATCTGCTGGCATGGGATGCTCCACAATATGAGCGTAGGTAATGATCTTGTTGTATTCGGCTAAATAGGTCTGGTAGCTTGCAGTAAGCTCGGCAATGCTTTGAAGAAGAAATATATGCCTCGACTTTAGCCAGACTGCCTCGACTCCTTTGTCTGCCAGGTTGTCATATAAATCCCGGATCTCATTTAAATGAGAAGAGGGAGTACGGTCACTTACAAGAGCCGACATGTACCCTTCGGTTACCCTTTCCACCTGAATTTCATATTCCAACACTCCATACTCTTTTCTTAAAGACCTGAGCTCTTCACCTACCTGTTCCAGTTCAGCATGTTTACTTTCTAATCTGTTTTTGAGTATCTCAACCATCTCATGAGCTTTGGCTTTGTGCATCTCCCGTACTTTGCCATTGTAAAAATGAATGATAGAATCGCACATCGCACTGGCAAGCAGAGGATCATGATCCACTACCCTGATTTCAACCGTTTCAAATTTTGTTTTCGAAGCACTCACACTTTTATCATAAAAGGCCAGCATATAGGTCATATATAACGGATCAGCCTTGTCTATCTGATAGACCTGATCGAGTTGAAAGGCATCAAACATCTGTAGTTTAATGTCTTTCGAATGAATGATTTCCAGCATCTGTTCCGTTTCCGATTCCTCGCTGAATACTTCCAGGTTGGTGGGGTATATTTTTGCTACTGACCGGTATCGGGGTTTGATAAACGCAGGACCCGAAAAAACAGCCGATAATAAAATGGCAATAACTCCAATGAGGACGTAGTGGAATTTTCTTTTCCAGATTACTTCCAGGATTCGCTGATTGTCAAAAAAATCATTCATAAAAGTGGTATAATTTGATCATAAATAAGCAACGAAGTGCATCGTCTTTTAGTATCCAATATTTTTTGAATTCATAATAAATCTATTCGGCAATGATCAGCGAATAGTTTTTCTTTCCTTTTTGTGCAAGAATGTACTTGCCACCAATCAATGACTGGGTATTGATGATGAGAGATTCATCGGTAACTTTTTTCTTATTCAGACTTAGTCCATTTCCTTTAATAGTTCTTCGTAATTCTCCTTTAGAGGGAAATACTTCGGTTTTGTCAGCCAATAAATCGATGATATTTATTCCGGTTACGAGTTCTTTTTTAGATATCTTGAATTGAGGAACTCCTTCAAACACAGAGAGGAAGGTTTTTTCATTGAGTTTTAGGAGCTGTTTTTCGGTTCCTTTCCCGAACAGGATCTGGGATGCTTCCTGGGCTAACTCATATTCTTCCCGGGAATGAACCATTATGGTTACTTCTTCGGCAAGTTTTTTTTGCAATATCCGTTCATGTGGAGCTTCCTGGTGGTCTTTTGTCAGTTTCTCAACCTCGTCTTTGTGAAGTAGAGTAAATATTTTTATATATTTTTCTGCATCTTCATCTGAGGTGTTGAGCCAAAACTGATAAAACTGATATGGTGTGGTTCGTTCCGGATCCAACCAAACATTTCCTTTTTCTGTTTTCCCAAATTTATTCCCATCGGCTTTGGTAATCAGGGGTACCGTGAGCGCAAAAGCTTCTCCTCCTGCTTTTCGTCGAATAAGTTCTGTGCCTGTGGTTATATTGCCCCACTGGTCCGACCCACCCATCTGTAATTTACAGTTCATATGCTGGTACAACCATAAAAAATCATATCCCTGAACAAGCTGATAGGTAAATTCAGTGAATGACATCCCCTCACTTGATTCGGCTCCAAGTCTTTTCTTTACAGAATCCTTGGCCATCATATAATTTACTGTGATATGCTTTCCAATGTCACGGATGAAATCCAGGAAAGTAATGCCTTTCATCCAGTCGTAGTTATTGACCAGAACGGCAGAATTTGGGGCATGGGTTTCAAAATCAAGAAATTTGGCCAGTTGCATTTTTATGCACTCCTGGTTATGACGAAGCGTGGGTTCATCGAGCAGATTACGTTCCTCGGACTTTCCTGAAGGGTCACCAATCATCCCTGTGGCTCCGCCAATCAGGGCAATGGGTTTATGACCGGCCATTTGAAAATGTTTAAGCACCATCACTCCGACCAGATGCCCAATATGTAGCGAATCGGCAGTGGGATCAATACCCAAATAGGCTGCTGTAGTTTCTTTTTGTAACTGTTCTTCTGTTCCGGGCATCATGTCGTGCAACATGCCCCGCCATTTTAAATCTTCAACAAAGTTCATTCAAAGCCAATTTTTATCCCTGCCAAACATCAGACAGAAATGTGGCGCAAAGATAAAAAATGCTGGTTGTTATTTGGTATTCTGTGATTAAAATTGGGAATCCGGAAATAAATCCTTCTGACCATCGAAATTGCACCCAATATTACAACAGGTGGCCTTGCAGGCTGTGACGGGGAAGTGTTTTTATTGTCACTGAAGCGTAATGTGTTTTATGCTAGGTTTTTAATGTGTCTTTTAGCTGATCCAGAATATTTTGTTTGTTCTTGTCCGAACCCGTTGATTCATCCCAATTTTTAATAAAGGGGAAAATGGACGGTGCCAGGTTTCTGACCGGTTCATACAACCTCGATTCAAGGGTAGTTTCCGGAGAGATGATTTCAACATCTTTATTCACCCGGTCGAATAGGAGAAGTATTATACTCAATATAAGCGCCGAACGAACAATTCCAAATACAAGTCCTGCCATCTTGTTTAAAAACCCCATCATGGCTGCTTCCACCAGTTTGTTTACTGAGCTTCCAATAATATGAACAAGAATAACGATGACTACGAAGGTAAGTATAAAAGAAATTATATTTATGTAGTCATGCTCCGGATGGAAATATTTTTCAATCAGGTCAACTGTTATATAGGAAAATTCAATAGCTCCCCAAATGCCAAGGATCAATGCTGCCAAAGATGCCAGTTCTGAAACAAAGCCTTTGCGGAAACCATTTATCGCGGCAACGAGCAGGATCAGGCCAATGATTATATCGATGTAGTTCATTTAATTATAAAATTTCCTGTTTTGTTCGAGGTAAAAGTATGAATAAATTTAAAAATAGGACAAGAAACCATCCGGGTTTGTTATTTTTGAAACAAACTTGACAGAAAAAATGAAGTGTGATATTCACAAGAAAATATTTTATCAGGTGGATCTTTTTGCGTCCACAATAGAAGAATGGAAGAAAAATGGCGAAAGTGTTGTTTTTACCAATGGTTGTTTTGATATTATTCATCACGGCCATGTCGATTCGTTGATGAAGTCCTCTGTTTTTGGCGACCGTTTGGTGGTTGGCTTAAATTCTGATGAATCAGTGAAATTTCTCAAGGGAGAAGGTCGTCCCGTTCTTCCTGTGGAGGCGCGGGCCCTGTTACTGGCCTCTTTTGTCTTTGTTGATGCCGTGGTTGTTTTTCACGAGGAGACACCAGCCCGGCTCATAGCCCGGCTTATCCCCGATGTTTTGGTGAAAGGCAGTGAATATGAACTTCATGAAATTGCCGGGCACGATACAGTATTGCAGCATGGGGGAAGCGTTGAAAGGCTGGAGCTGGTTCAGGGTATCTCTTCTTCGGAATTGATTCAAAGAATAAAAATGCTAGATTGATGACGCGACTAAAAACTGTATATATTTGCCAGAGCTGCGGCAGCCAGACTCCCAAGTGGATGGGGAAGTGTCCATCCTGTGGAGAATGGAATACCCTGATTGAGGAAGTTGTTGAGAAGAAAAAGTCCGAATTATCCCATTCTATGCGCCTTCGGGGTAATCAGCCATTAACACTGGAAGCCATTTCAATAGAAAAAATGGAACGAATTCAGGTGGGTATCAGTGAGTTTGATCGTGTACTCGGTGGAGGAATTGTTCCCGGATCCATAATACTTCTGGGAGGAGAGCCGGGCATTGGAAAATCAACTCTTGTTTTACAGCTCGCCCTGAAACTGACAGGTAAAAAGATTCTTTATGTTTCAGGAGAAGAGAGTTTGCAGCAGATTAAACTTCGGGCAGGCAGACTGGGATTGAATAATAGTAATTGCCTGTTTTTAAGTGAAACATTACTTGAACAGGTGATGGATCAATTGGGTTCGATTCTTCCACAGCTTCTGATTATCGATTCTATACAAACCATCTACACTGAAAGAGTAGAATCTTCACCAGGTTCGGTCACCCAGGTCAGGGAATGTGCTTCAGCAATCATTAAAGCAGCCAAGGAAAAGCACATGGCAGTTATCTTGATCGGACACATCAACAAGGAAGGAAGCTTAGCCGGCCCCAAAGTGTTGGAGCACATGGTTGATTCTGTTCTTCAGTTTGAAGGAGACTCCAATTATCTTTACCGCATTTTACGAGCCGGGAAAAACCGGTTTGGATCAACCAGTGAACTGGGAATTTTTGAGATGCGTAGTGATGGATTAAAAGAAATCCTCAATCCTTCCGAACAGTTGATTTCGAGGCTCAATGATCACGTGAGCGGAACCGCTGTTGCTGCCACCATCGAAGGGATGCGTCCGTTTTTGATAGAAATTCAGGCTCTGGTGAGCTCGGCTGCTTATGGAACACCACAGCGTTCTTCTACCGGTTTTGACCTCCGCAGGTTGAATATGCTGCTGGCAGTTCTTGAAAAGCGGGCAGGATTTAAACTGTTGGCTAAAGATGTTTTCCTGAACATTGCTGGTGGGATCCGTCTCAGCGATACCGCAGCCGATCTGGCGGTTATCTGCTCCATCCTGTCATCCAATATCGATTCTGCCATCAATCATAAATATTGTTTTACAGGCGAGGTCGGACTTACTGGTGAAATCAGAGGAGTAAACCGGATTGAACAGCGTATAGCTGAAGCCGCAAAGATGGGGTTCAAAAAAATTATTATTCCCAAACTGAACAAGGGGTTCGATAGTTCCAAGTTCCCCATTGAAATAGTAAGAGCAAGCCGCGTGGAAGATGCTTTCAAAATGATATTTCAATCAGGATAAGTTCGGCCTATCTTATGCGGATTTGTCCCTTTCCTGAAGCCTCAATTTCATCCAGAGTAAGTACCCTTTCATCTGTGATCAATTTTTTGATCAATGAGTCGGGATTCGATCTGAAATGTAACCATCCCCAGGGCATGTACCAGGTCCAGAGGGTTTGATCTTTAAGTATTTCCGGATCAGGGATGTTTCCCACTTCTCCCAGCGCCAGTGGTTTTCCTCCGCCTAATTCGATCAGTTCATCGTGATGCGACTGTTTATAATCATTTCTGTATACATCTGCCGCCAGTATATCAACATATTCATTACCCGGATAAAAATCTTTATAAGGCCATGCTTCATCATTCAACCGGTCGCGGGGAGCATTGGGGTTCCAGACCCAGATCAGGTTATTCAATTTATGGTGATGGGTCAGGTAGTTGTACATCATGATCCATAATCGTTTAAATCCCTGTTCTCCGGGTTGGTTGCACCACCAGAACCATACTCCGTTCATTTCGTGATAGGGGCGCCAGAGAACGGGGATTCGAGCTTGCTGCAGCACTTTCAGGTGAACGGCAATTTTGTCGACGCCCACTTTCCATGCATCATTCAGGGGGGTTCCTTCAGTTGTCAGCTCATTCCATGCTTCCGGAGTCGGGCGGTTTTCCATTGCCCAGATCGATGAACCATCGCAACAATCGCCATCGGTAGGAAAGCACCCGTGCCACATTAGGGTAATGATATGCCCCTCAGCATGACGGATTTTTATCTCCTCCACCATTCTCTTGCGTGCCTCTTCCATGGTGATATCCAAAAATTCAAAAGGGGTATCGGGAGCAGAAAGGTTTAATGGTCCGCAATGCTGATACCCGGGAGCTGATTCCCCCTCAGCACACCAGCTGAAATCAGAACCCCAGATAACTGCCTTCTTCCCGGTCAGCTTTTCCAGCTGGTCAGTGTATGCAGAATCTTTCCCGCAAAAATTATGCTGCCCCGAAAGTGTGTATGTCCCGCTGATATCCTGGATAAACCGGTATAAATTCCGGGCTTCTGTTGTGGCATCCGGATTCACCAAAGGTATGTATTTACTTCTTTCACTCTCCTGATCGCAGGAAATGAATGCCATAAAGAAAAGTATGATCAACATCTTCATTTTCTGCATATGCTTAATGCTTTATATTAAGAGACTGTTTTAAATTTATCCATTTATTCTATTTTGCGACTTTTTCACTCATACTGCTGCAAAATATCCTTAAATAGCTATGGCTATTCGCATCAATTTTGCCTTGTCTGAGCAAAAAACTGATCAAAATATTTCTAACCTGTTTAATTCATGCGTTTAGTTTGATGCAGATGCAAGGCGCCGGAACCCGCAGGCATAGTTATCTATTTCAAGGGTTTCGCAACGAAGCAGATGCATTGAAATA
>Ga0172382_10000724_pt1 | contig 61554 bp, 59 predicted proteins | sample Leawel138RmetaG_FD_122245 | JGI IMG/M metagenome (GOLD analysis project Ga0172382, IMG submission 122245) | Leachate microbial communities from a municipal landfill in Southern Ontario, Canada - Leachate well 138R metaG | ecosystem: Engineered > Solid waste > Landfill > Unclassified | place...
GCCGCCACCCACACCGAGAACTTTTAAAACTGGCTTTTCATTAAATTGGTCATGTTCTCCAAACACCATTTTTATTCCTCCTCAAACACAAAAAAACAAAGTGCTATATTAAGTATACATTAAAACCCACGGAAAATAAAGGAGTTAATTTATAAAATTAAACTTCAAAATTATAAACTTTTTTTAATTCTTCTTTAAAATCTAAAAGTCTATCGTTTTTAATTGCTTCTCTTATCTGTCTCATTAACTCTTTTAAATATAGTAAATTTTGATAAGTTAAAATTCTTAATCCTAGTATTTCATTTTCTCTAATTAAATGTCTTACATAACTTCTACTATATTTACTAATCTTAGAAGGCAAGTTTGGATCTAATGGCTTTAAATCATTTTCAAACTCTTTATTTTTGATTATCAATCTACCTTCAGTGGTGAATATTTGCCCGTGTCGTGCGTTTCTTGTTGGTAAGACACAGTCAAACATATCAACTCCACCAATCACACCATTAATTAAATCTTCAGGTGTACCAACACCCATTAAATAACGTGGTTTATCTTTTGGTAAAATGTTATTTAAATGTTTAATAACATCATCCATTTCCTTTTTAGTTTCACCTAATGATAATCCACCAATCGCATAACCAGGAAAGTCAATCTCAATTGTTTTTTTAGCACTATATTCTCTTAAATCTAAATATGTTCCGCCTTGAACTATCCCAAATAGTGCTTGATCAGTATTATGAACATCTTTACCTCTTTTTGCCCATCTTAATGTTCTATCAATTGATTCAATCATATATTCTCTTTTTGAATCAACTGGTGGACACTCATCAAAACTCATAATAATATCGGCACCGATTTGGTGTTGAATTTTGATTGATTCTTCTGGTGTTAAAAACAATTTATCTCCATTTCTAGGATTAGTAAAATGAACACCCTCTTCAGTGATTTTTCTATGTGTACTTAAACTAAAAACTTGAAATCCACCGCTATCAGTTAATAGTGCTTTATCCCATTGCATAAAACTTTTAGCACCATTATGAAGATTTATTACATCCATTCCTGGCGTTAACCATAGATGATACGTATTAGCTAATATTAAACCTTCTGAAACTTCTTCTATTTCGCTAGGCGAAAGAGTCTTAACTGTCGCTTTCGTTCCAACCGGCATAAAAATTGGTGTTTCAATTTCCAAATCACCAACAGTTAAAATGCCATATCTAGCTCCTGATTGTTTGCATATATGTTTTAATTCATATTTAACTCGCATATATACTCCTTAGTTTACTTGTTATTTATAAAATATAATGTTAATATTAAAAAGACTTAAATGTTAAATAGAGGTGTTACTTTGCAAAATTTTACAATTAAAGATTTATTACGGCAAGCAATCATTGCATCACTATATGTTGTCTTAGTACTAATATTTCATTTTGTTAGTTTTGATGCAATTCAATTTCGCGTCGCAGAGTTACTTTTAATCTTAGTTTTTTTTGACAAAAAGAGTGTTGTCGGTCTAACTATTGGTGTAGTTATATCAAACCTTTTTTCACCAATAATGTTATACGATATCGCCTTTGGAACACTCGCTACAACCATCACACTTCTTTTAATGTTGTTGCTAAGAAAATGGCCTTATATAGCCTTGTTAATTCCTAGTATCATTAATGGCCCAGTGATTGGTTTAATGCTTTATATTGCAACAGGTGCTCCATTTTTATTAACTACCTTACAAGTTTTTATTGGGGAATTTGTTGTAACATATATCTTTGGACTCCCAATCTACTATTTATTAAAACGATTAAACTTTGAAAACATCTATTTTGGAGAGTAGGCACTGCCTACTTTTTTATTTAAAAAACCACTTTTTAAAAGCGGTTTTTAAAATTTTAATTAACGTCAATAATTCTTATTGTGTTAGTTGAACCGTGTTGTTGTGCGTAACCACTTGTAATAATTATTTTATCTCCGTTTTTAAGTCCTAATTCTTTTGCGACTTCTATACCGACTCTGTCATAACTTAAAAAGTCTGTATAGTCCTTACGATAAACAGGATGTACACCCCAATAACAAGATAGTTTCGTACATGTTTTTCTATTGTTTGTTACAGCGATAATTGGTACACAAGGTCTAAATTTGCATAATCTTTTTGGTGTTCCACCTGTCTCAGTAAATGCGACAACCGCTTTTACATCAGATAAAGTTGAAGCGATTTGGCTAACTGTTAAGCCGATTGCATCGTTAACTGTTGATTGTTTATTATGGAAATATTTATCTAAAATTCCTTCATAATCAAATGCTGGTTCAATAACTTTTGCAATTGAAACCATTGTTTCTACTGACTCAACCGGATATTCACCAGCTGCAGTCTCGCCAGATAACATTATCGCATCAGATCCGTCTAAAATCGCATTCGCAACATCGCTTGTTTCAGCTCTTGTCGGGCGCGGATAACTCATCATTGATTCTAACATGTGTGTTGCAGTAATGATTGGTCTACCTGCCTGAATTGCTTTAGAAATCATTATCTTTTGGTATAAAGGAACAAGCTCATTAGTAACCTCAACCCCTAAATCTCCTCTTGCAACCATTATGCCATCACTGACTTCAATAATTGCGTCAATATCATCCATCGCTGCTTGCGATTCAATTTTCGCAATAATTTCAATGTGTTTAGCATTTAAAAAAGATAAAATACTTCTTACTGATAAAACATCACCAGGCGTTCTTACAAATGATAAGGCAATATAATCAACATCCATATCTACCGCAAACTTAATATCTTCGCTATCTTTTGCAGAAATAAAAGGCATAGTAATATGTGTCCCAGGAACATTTACACCTTTTTTATCTTTAATCGTGCCCGAGTTCATTACCTCTACATATAAATGATCATCTCTTTTTTCAATAACTGTTAATCTTACTCTACCATCATCTATTAAAAGACAATCACCTATTTTAATATCATCATATAATTCATTAACAGGAATATGAAAACCTTCTTCATTTCCTAATACTGGCTTTTTAAATATTTTAATGAAACTTCCTCTTTTATAAGTAACTTTACCATTTTCAAAATCACCAACGCGAATCTCAGGTCCTTTAGTATCAGCTAAAATACCGACAAACTTATCTAATTTTTTCGCTACTTCTCTTATCATTTCAATTGTTTTTCTATGGTCTTCAAGTTTGCCATGTGAAAAATTAATTCTCGCTACATTCATCCCTGCTTCAATTAACTTTTCAATCATCTCTGGTGAGTTTGATGCAGGTCCAATTGTCGCAACTATCTTTGTTTGTTTATTCATTTATCTAACACCTTTCCTTCGGCTTTAATTTAAAAACTACCACTTAAAATTATATCATATTTACATACCAAAATAAACAAATATGTTAGATATCGGTATATGAAAGAAAAAAGGCTCAAACGAGCCCTCTTTCTTTTCTTTTCGTTACTTATTTAATTTCAATTAACTTTTCTGTTTCAATTGTTTTTTCCTTTTTAGGAACTTCAACTACTAAAACACCTTTATCAAGTTTCGCTTTAATATCTGACTCATCAAGATTATCACCAACATAAAACTTTCTAACTGCACTTGAGTGTACTCTTTCTCTTCTTACATAGTGACCAGTTTCTACGTTTTCTTCTTTATCTTTAGAAGCAGAAATTGTTAAATATCCTTTTTCTAAAGCTACCTTAATCTCATCTTTTTCAAATCCTGGTACATCTACGATTAACTCATAGTGATCTTCAGTGTCTTTAATGTCAGTACTTAAAAGCGAACTATTTCTTGTAGTGTTTGTTTCAAAAAAGTTATCAAAGAAATCATCAAAATAACTTCTTCTTGCTAATTTAAACATAAAACTACCCCCTTCTTTCTTTTTTTTCACCTATATTATAACACTATCTTTTAGCACTGTCAAGCATAGAGTGCCAATTTTTATTTTTGCCAGTTTAAGCCGTTAATTGTTGGGATATTTCACATTTTGCGAATGACTTGCAAATTATTTTAACTTAGATTATACTTAATAGTAGGATTATTAGGATAACTTAGGGGGTATTTTATGAAAAAGAATCTCTATACTATATTATTTATTATACTTATAAGTCTAACTTTAACTTCATGCAAGAAAAAAGATGCCGATTTAGTCGCTTCATTTTATCCGCATTATGATATTTTAAAAAACATTTCTAAAGATAAACTTAAAGTTGATTTAGTTGTTCCGTTTGGTTGTGAGGTTCATGACTTTACACCAACCCCAAAAGATATTGAGATGATAAACAAATCAAAACTTTTTGTTTACGCAAGCGATAAAATTGATGTTTGGGTTAAAGATCTCATCAATACTAATATTAACTACGTTAACCTATCTAACGAAGTCACAATTGAATTTAGTGATGATATCGGCGCTTCTATTCATTTTTGGACCGATACTCTTGTTTTTGTAGATATGATTGATATTTTAAAAGATGAAATTATTAAAATTGATCCAGAAAACGCAGATTTTTACACAGAAAATGCAAATAACTATAAAACTGAAATATTAGCACTTCATGACGAATTAGTATCTTTTTTAAATGAAACCACTCATGAAAAAGTTATATATTTTGCTGGCCATGATGCTTTAGGCGGGTTTAGTCATCGGTATAATATTGAGATTAACTCTTTAATTGAACATTTCAGCCCTGAAGCCGAACAGACAATTAGACAAATTGAAAACATTATTTCAGCTTTAAGAGAAACAAACACAGAATATTTATTCATTGAAGAATTAACAACCCCAAGAGTTGCTGAAACAATAAGACGAGAGTTACAAAAAGATAATTTAGATGTAACTTTACTAGAATTACACGGCTATCATAACATTTCATTAAATGAAGGAAAAAGAGGTGTAACTTATGCAGACTTACTCAGACAAAACATCAAACACATCAAACAAGCTATTAATTGAGTTTAATGATACTTCTGTTTCTTTTGGGAATCTTGAAGCCTTAAAAGACATTACTTTAAAAATCAATAGTAAAGACTTTTTATATATCATCGGCCCTAATGGTTCAGGTAAAACAACGTTAGTTAGATTATTAGCAGGTCTAATTAAGCCTACCAAAGGTAATGTAAAAAGATACGATAAAAGTTGTGGCTATTTACCACAAATGATTAAACTTCCAACAAACTTCCCAATAACTGTTAAAGAAGTTATTTATTCTGGTTTTGAAAAACAAGCTCTTTTTATTAAAAACAAGGATGAAGAGAAAATAAATTACTGGTTAGAAAAAATGGACATACTAGAATTAAAAAATTCTTTAATGTTCAATTTATCTGGCGGACAACAACAAAGAGTCCTTTTAGTTCGCGCTTTAATTAATAATCCTGAACTATTAATCTTAGATGAACCGACTAGTGCTCTTGATCCTGACTTTAGAGATTATTTTTATAAATTGATTAAAGAAGTTCATAATAGTGGTACAACAATCCTTTTTGTTACTCACGACTTACATAAACCGATTTTTGATTCAGTTAAAGTTTTAGAAGTTGACCAAACAGTTAAGTTTTATGGAACTTATGAAGACTACACTAAGAAAGGCGGTGGTAAACATGTTTAGTTTTTTAACTAGCACTTTTATGATTTACGCCTTAATAATTAGTCTTTGTTTAGGTCTTGCTGCCGCTTTAATTAGCCCTTACTTAGTTTTAAACAACCAATCGATGATTGCTGATGGATTAAGTCATGTTGCTTTTACTGGTATCGCCTTTGGCCTATTATTAGTTGACCAACCACTTTATGTTGCTTTACCAATTGTTATTTTAGCTGCAATTTTAATAACTTATTTAGGTAACTTAAAAATGATTAATCATGATTCAGCAATCGGTGTCGTCTCAGCCTTTAGTATGGCGGTAGGACTAATAGCGATAAGCGTTTCTTCTGGCTTTAATCGTTCAATCGAATCATTATTAGTTGGTAGCATTTTAACCGTTTCACCAACTGAAGTTATATTTGCAGCGGTTTTACTTATCTTGATTATCACTTTTGTTTTAGTTTTTTACAGACCACTTTTATCAATGACTTATGATGAAAACTTCGCAAAAGTAAGCGGCGTTAAAAATAATTTGTTAAAGTATTTTCTTTCTGTTATCACTGCTTCTTTTATTACAATCGGCATAAGCACCGCAGGAATGTTATTAATATCAGCATTTATTATCTTTCCTGCTTTAATCGCTAGCCAACTTGCAAAAAACTTCCGCCAAACTATCACTTTCGGATTAATTGCATCAGTACTAAGCGTCTTTGCTGGCATTACTTTTGCATATCATTTAGATATTCCTGTCGGTTCTGCGATAATTGTTTTATATACAATTTTATTAGTTTTTTCACTACTATATAGAAAGTTTAGGAGAGTGATTTAAATGCGTATGACAAAGAATAGAAAAATTATTTTAGAAATGATTAAAGAGTCCAATAAGTCTTTAAGCGCTGAACTTCTCATTAATAAACTATCACCAAAAGTTATGGATCCTTCAACAGTTTATAGAAGCCTAGACACACTCTTTAACAACAACTATTTAATGAAAAGCACATTAAACCAAACAGCTTACTATCACATAAACAAGCCTGATCATAAGCATTATATGCAGTGCTTAAAGTGTGAAAAACTAATTGAAGTTGATTGTCACTTGCATAAATTAGAAGATTTAGTTCATGATAATAAAGATTTAACAATTATTAGCCACAACTTAACTTTCTTTGGTTATTGTAAGGAATGTGGTAAGAAAGAAAAAAGATTATTAAGCCACAAAGTTTAATAATCTTTTTTTATATTTATTTTAAATCAATTACTCTTTTCCAAACCATTTTTCACCGACATCTATTTCTACTTCTGCAGAACCTTGCGGAACTGAAGCACTTAAAACGTCGTATTCAAATATCATAACTTCAATAATCGGTTTTTCATAAGTTTTTTTCATGTAAACACCTCTTTTTTTTCTTATGTATCAATTATACTATAAATCGTTTTAATTCACAACAATTATTAATTTTCTTCTTCATCATCTAAGATATCTTCAACAATCTCATCAATACTTACATTTTTGTTTATATCGTTATCACGAAAAAAGATGTTCTCTTTTTCTTTATCCATTTTTTTAATCGCTTTTTTTAGATTATATAACTTCATTCCTGCTTGTAACCAAATAACAACTAACACAACTAAAAGAAACAACATAATTGTCATATTAGAATAAAAGAACATAGCAAAAATTATCACAATAATAGTATTAATGGAATTAATAATTAGCTGCGCTTTAAATTGCTGCTTAAACATCTTTTCTAAATCTCGATCATCATTATGCATTATTTAATTTCCACAACTCTTTCTTTTGCGTATTGCGTTCTAGCTTCTTTTTCTTCGTCTTTATAACCTAACTGAATTAATGATAAAGGAATGATTCCTTCTTCTAAGTTTAAAATTTCCTTTACTTGTTTGGTTGCTGGCTCTTTTGGATAAACTCCACACCAGCAAGTACCCAAACCTAAGTGTTCAGCTGTTAATAAAATGTTTTGCGTAGCAGCGGCACAGTCTTGAACCCAAAAATCAGTTTTATTATCTGCTAGTTTTGACATATCACCTGCCACAACAACCATAACTGGCGCATTAAAATCTCTAAAGATCTTAACTAACTCACTGCGTTTTTCAGCGTTTTTAACAATATAAAACTTCCATGGCTGACTATTTCTCGCACTAGGAGCTGCCATCGCTGCCTTCATAAGTTTATCTAAAAATAAATCACTAACCATTTTATCTTTAAATTTTCTAATACTTCTTCTTTTTAAAATTGTTTCATAAGCGTTCATATAACTTCTTCCTTTCTAAAAAAAACCTCAACGAATTGAGGTTTTTTTATTATAATGTTTCAATTGCTGCAAACCAAACGTTCTTGCCTCGTTGTTTCTTTCTACCTTTTTGTGAAATAATTAACATTAATGAAATAACAAATGGTACTCCATAAGTTGCTAAAATGCCAATTTCTTGCCATTGCTCAAAACTATAAGAAGCTTCAGCCACTACTAAAGCATTAATATAATAGCATGCCATTGGTATTAAACCAAACAACAATAATGTAATCTTAGAACCGATTGTTCTTGTTTTACCAGCTGCAACAATAATTAATAACACTAACCAATAAATTGCTAATGCTGCTAGTGCGCCTAAATAAAGGTATAATGTTGCACCTAAGTTTTCTGCAACAGTACCAAAACCTAATGCTTTTATTAGGTTATATAAAAACTCTAGTACCGGTTTTTCAGTATAATAAATCTCACCTACAAATATAGGCATAAGCACTAAACCGAACACTAGTGCTTTTTTGCCTCCCATTGAAAACATTAAAATCATTAAAACTTTTAGTCCAAATAGGGTATAAAAAATTGACATGTTAATTACATCCATGCTTAAGAAATCTGGTAAACCTTCAATATTGTCAATATAAACAGGTATAGCGTCTTTATCAACAGCGATTAATTTCCAAACCATTAAGCCGATTAATGCAAAACCAATTAAAAGCGAAAATAATCTTCTTAACTTCATTTGTATCCTCCTAATTAACATCTAACCACATCAAAGATTAGATTATTATTCTTAATTTTAACATATATTAATTGTTTTGTAAAACATAAATAAGTATTATTTAAAATATTTTCGCTTATTTTACGATTTATTTGTTTTTGGTAGACTTGCTGCAGCGATTGATTGACCCACTCTTCTTGTTTCTTCATCAGGTATGACAAGTTTAATTTGTTTACCTAATTTAGGGAATTCTTTCTTTAATACTTTTGTTGCTGTTTTAACGATAATGTCGCCACCAACCCCACTCATAACTCTACCTAATAGTAAAACTAATTCAATATGATAAAACTCGCTGTAATAAGCTAAACCGAAGGCTAAATATGTACCGATTGTTTCATAAATATCAACATAAGTTTCGCTTGTTGGGTCTAATTTTTGAACAACTTTTAGTCTTTCGGCTAATGTTAAATCTTCCTCAAACTTAATACCGCATGTTTCTGCAAGTCTAATAACTGCATCTTGTGAGAAATACTTACAACCAACACCGATATCTCCGCTCCACTCATCAACTGGTCCGTTTTTTTGAACATCAACCGGGACAAACGCCAATTCGTTTAACCAACCGGAAATATTACCATCATTATTAATATAACCAACTGCTTCACTCGTTCCCATAGCGATACCTAGTAGATTATTTTTCTTTAAAGCCATCGCTCCAGCTAATGCTGTAACATCACCATCGTTTGCTACTACTAAAGGCACATTTAATTCTTTAGCAATATCAATATAAATGTTTTTAACATGTTCCTCAAACAATTCTTCTGGTACTTGGATAAATAAACTACCAACTTTAGCTTCATTATTAATATAAATGCCTGCACTTGATACGCCTAACGCATCAACTCTTGGCATTTTGCTTGCAGCTAAATAGATTGCTTGACGAATCTTTTCTTTGTGATATTTAGGATCACTGTTTAGTTTTGGTAGCCAAACTATTTCAGTTGAAAAAATTGGTTTCCCATTTACAACTGCAGAGACTTTCATATCTGAGCCACCAGCATCAAAACCAATTCGGTATCCATCTAAGTTTTTACCAATTGCTCTTTCGATTCTTTTACTTTCTGGTCTGTTTTCCATATGAACCACTTCAAATGGCTTACCATAAACTCTTCTCATAAAGTTAGAATCAAATGTTCTTCTACCTTCTAAATAAATCTTTTTTAATCCTTCATAAATCTTTTTAGGCCCTACAACAATAATCTTATAGCCTCCATAAAGCCATAATAAAGTTTTAGAAAGTTTTTCTAAGTAGAAAAGATTCTCTTCTAAATGTTCATCGTCACTAAAAATTATTGTTTCATAAAACTCATTTAATCCATCTTCTCTTTCAACAACAATCGTTATCTCTTCATGTTTACTTTTTTTAACTCTCTTTCTAAAGTTTTGAAAATATAAAACAATTGGTGAAAAATTTGGATCTAATTTAATTGGATACTTTACAACCTTCATTGTTTCCTCCTTATATTAATCTATATTTATTCCGCTCTTAAAGAGTCTACAGGGTCTTTTCTTGCAGCTGAACGTGATGGGATTAATCCTGAAACTAAACTAAGTATAATACTAATTGATACCATTATTAGAGCATAATTCCACGGGAAGTTGGCGATATTGCCACCGATATGTTTATTAACAATTAAATTAATTATTGCCGAACCAGCATATGTTACTGCAATCGCAAACAAACCTGCCGTTAATCCTATTACAAATGTTTCAGCGATAAACAAGTTTGATACATCTCTCTTTCTACCACCGATTGATCTGATAACACCAATTTCATTTGTTCTCTCAACGACTGAAACATATGTAATTATCGCAATCATCACCGATGATACAACTAACGCTAAACTCGTAAAGACAATTAATGCTATCGTTATTAAATTAATAGCATCATTAATCATGTTAAAAACAATTGATAATGGGTCTGAATAAGTAATCTTTTCTCTATCTGAAGTTTTTAAAGTAACTCCATTTACTACTAAAACGCCTGGTTTATTCCAGGTATCTAAATAATTTAAAACATTTTTCTTGTGATTCAAATCTTTTGGATAAATAGATATCGTCCCAGCTAGTTCATTGCCACCTAAATCTCTTAATGACAATGTGTAGATTTCTAAATCATCACTTCCTCCACCCATCATTCCAATTAGCGCTAAAACTGAATTATGTTTACCAACAAAACCAATATTATTCTTTTCTACTCCGTTATATGTATATGTGTAGTTGTAAGTAATTCCTATTGGCATATCTTCATAATACATACCACGATAAACCATATCTTCTTCTTTTTCATGGTTGTTTTTTAAGTGTGCAACCACTTCAGAATTTTTGTTTTGTTCAATAATATAGTTAGCTAATTCTTCAGTATAATAAAAGCCACTCTTTAAAGTTCCATAATGAATATTTTCTTTAGGTTCTAAAATACCAACAATTTCTAATTCCACCCCTACTATATCAGGGTCAGCAAAATCACTCTTATAAGCATTATAAGTAAATGGGTTTACTGGATTCATCGTCTTATTAAAAACCACATCATTAGGATACCATACAAACTTTTTCGCCATTAATTCTTCATATGTAAATTGATTAGAAAAAGGTAAATCATAATTATAATTCGGATCAACATTAACTCTTAAAACTTCATTAATAAATTCATCTAAATTATAATAGCCAAGTTGAGCAAGTAAAAAATCAGAAATCATTCTATCTTTATTTACAACTATCATTATCTCATTTTTCTTCGTTGCCATCTTACCTGCTAAAACATCATATTGCGATAAAATATATTCTTCGTTATCTGGCATTTGTTTAACACCCGCAATAAAATTACTAGCAAGACTCGCATAAGGTTTTGTTGTTTCGTTTTGCTTTAAAATATCTGTCGCAATCGTTTTTAAAACAGACAAACTAATTATCTTTGAATCAGCAGCTGCACTTTCTTTAAACTCAAAATAAATATTATTTGTAACATCTATTTCGTAATCAAAAAATAGTGCGGCAATATCTTCTTCAGGAATCTCTTTAACATAGTTTATGTAGTCTTCTGTAATAACACTCTCAACAAACAAATTACCGACGGTTTGTGCGCCTTCTCTAATTTGTTCAATCATCTTTTCAACGTTAACTATGCCGTTTTCCTTAACGATTTCTAGTTTTTCTCGTTGATTCATTCGTTCAATCGCAGCATTGATATCAAAAGCATCTTTAGTTACCATAACCGGATTCCCTGATAACATATCATCTTGTAAATCCTCTATAAATTCGGTTAGTCCATAACTTACAGATAACACTAAAGAGATTCCAATAATACCTATTGAACCAGCAATGCTCGTTAGTATTGTTCGTGACTTTTTACTAATTAAATTATTTAAAGATAACAAGAAAGTTGTAAAAAGACTCATCTTTGTTTTTTCTTTCTTTTCTTTTGTTTTTTCTTTATAAACTATTGTTTGTTTTTCTTGTTCTTCTAATTCTTCTTTAGTTAAAGGGTTAGAATCATCAGTAACCCTACCATCTAACAAGTTAATAATTCTTGTTGAATATTCTTCTGCTAAATTAGAGTTATGAGTAACCATAACAACAAGTCTTTCTTTAGAAATCTCTTTAATAATTTCTAAAATTTGTTTACTTGTTTTCGTGTCAAGCGCCCCTGTTGGTTCATCAGCAAGTAAAATATCTGGATCATTAACAAGTGCCCTTGCAATCGCTACTCTTTGGCTTTGCCCGCCCGAGAGTTGATTAGGTTTCTTATAATACTGATCGCTCAACCCAACTGAATCTAACGCCTTTTTAGCTTTTTCTATTCTTTCTTCTTTACTGTAACCAGCAATCGTTAATGCTAACTCAACATTTTTTAAAACTGTTTGATGAGGAATTAAGTTATAACTTTGAAAAACAAACCCTACTCTATGGTTTCTATATACATCCCAGTCTTTACTTTTAAACTCTTTTGTTGAAGTTCCATTAATTATTAAATCTCCACTAGTATATTTGTCTAAACCACCAATTAAATTTAAAAGAGTTGTTTTACCTGAACCGCTTGGTCCTAAAACTGAAACAAATTCATTTCTTCTAAAGACTAAATTTACATCCTTTAAAGCCTCTACTTTATAAGTTGGCATTTTATAGTCTTTATAAATATTTTTAAGTTCTAACATGATATCACTCTTTCTTAGCATACATACTAATTATTATAACTAATTATTGCCCTTTTTTCAATTATTTAAGACATTTTTTTAAATCTGTAAAGAAAGCAAAAAATCCCCCTTTAAATGATTAAGAGGTATTTCATCTATAAAATTACTTTTTAAAGTAAATGTAAATATATCGCAAAGAAGTGAAGCGTTGTTCCTGCTATAACGAATAAATGCCAAACAAAATGACTATACTTCCACTTTAAAGCATAGAAAGCTACGCCTAATGTATAGGCGACTCCACCACCTAAAATCCAAAAGAATGCTTCTTTGCTTGCAGCCCATAAAGGCTGAAATACAGCAACACCACTCCAACCTAAAATTAAATATAATACGATATGCAAAGCCTTATACTTTTTAAAGTTAACACTTTTTAATATTACACCTAAAGTTATTACCGACCATTGTATACAAATAAAGATAACATCAATTGGATGTTTGAAAATTATTAAAAATATTGGTAAATATGTACCACCAATAAGTAAATAAATACTTAAATGATCAAATCTTCTAAAAACTCTTTTAACTATTGTTTCTTTTTTAAAGGAATGATATAAACAACTCATTGTATATAACATAATCGCTGTTACGCCAAACAAAGTTACTCCTACTACCGCTTCAGCTGTTTTCGCTTTTAAAATCATCAACACTAAACCTGCAATCGCAAGCAGCGCTCCTACGCCATGACTTACAGCGTTAGCGATTTCTTCACCTAATGTTTGCCAACGTCTCTTTCTCATTTTTTCACTTCTCCTTTTTTAATTTTTCAACAAAAATGTTTACAGCAATATTTTTACTAATTTGATATCTTCTATCGCTTTTGATTGTTATTGCATTTTCATCTTTATATTCTACCACAAAATCATCTGCTATTTTAATTTTATTATTATCAAAGTAATTAAATACATCATCACTTTCATTAACCATAATTATTTTAAAACTATCATTTTTATTTAACGCAAACAAGTTGAGTGTAGAAATTTTATATTCTTCACCAAAAACGGGAATTGGATGTCCGTGTGGATCAGTTTTTGGTCTTCCTAAAAACTCATATAAAGCATCAACTAATTTTACACTTGCAGCATGTTCAAGACGCTCTGCATCTTCATGAACTTCACTCCATTTAAAATTTAATGTTTCTGTCAAAAAAAGTTCAATAATGCGGTGGGCCCTAATTACCCTTATTGCCTCAGTTATGCCTTTTTCAGTTAAACGAACTCCCTTATAAGGTTTATAAACCACCAAGTCCTGTTTAGCAAGTTTTTTAAACATTTCATTAGCTGTTTGAATTGTCACTTCAAGTGTGTTTGCGACAACTTGTGTGTTCGCTAATTTTGCCTTTTCTTCAACCGTTAATGTATAGATTGTTTTAATATAATCTTCTTCTCTTTTATTCATAATTTTACCCAAAGTTTTCTCTTAAATTTTCAGTAATTTTCTCTTTACCTTTATCAGTTAAAATTAAATAATTATTAGTGATTTTTAAATAGTTTTCAGCTACTGCTAGTTTAATATATTTTTCTTTATTAAAATTACTTTCAAACATTTTTTCAAAACCAATATCGCCAATTTGATATTTTGATATTTCTGCTTCATGGTTTTCAATATGAACCAATAAAGTTAAAATACTATAATCTCTCTTTTGTCTACTTCTCTTTACTAGTTTATATATTATTCCGTTTCTCTTATTTAATAATAACGTTAGTAGAAATGTTATTAAAGTGACAGTCGCAATTGAGCCACTAATAACTACATCAAAATATAAGGCAGCAAAATAACCAACGATACTATTTGCTACTCCAACAATAACTGCCATTAATAATGTTTTTTTAAGATCTTTCGTAAACAAAAGAGCTGTTGCCGCTGGCCCGACAGTCATCGCAATAACTAAGATTGAACCAACTGCATTAAATGCTGCGACTGATGTTAAACTAACTAAAAACATCAACGCATAATGGATAAAGATTGGTGATATTCCTACTACTGTTGCTAAAGCAGCATCAAAGTTAACTATCTTTAATTCTTTGTAAAAAACTATTATAAACACTAAATTTAATAGTGCTACAAAAGCCATAATATAAAGTGATTTCGGTCCAATATTATAACCAAAAACAACTAGTTGGTCAAATATTGCAAACTCTAAATTTCCTAATAAGACAGCGTCAACATCTAAATGAACACTTCTAAAACCTAAACTAATAATTATTACCGCAATACTAAAAAGAAGCGGAAAAACAACACCAGTTGCGGCATCTTCTGTTGTCTTTTTAGACTTAACTAGTAACTCAATTAAATAAGTTGTAAAAACGCCCATTAATGTTGCCATTAAAATTAAGATAGGACTGTTTAAATTACCTACTAGCATAAAACCAAAAACAATCCCAAGCAAAACTGTATGACTAATCGCATCAGTCATCATTGACATTTTTCTAATAACTAAAAAGACTCCAAGTAAACTTGTTGAAATTGCAGTTAAAATTGCAATTAATAAAATACTAGCATCCATTTTCTTCACCTATAATTGCTTCAACTTTACAAACTCCTTTTTGAGTGAGTAAATATTTGTCTTTTTCTTTACTAATATAACCATTATTAATCATCATATCGATGTTGTTCAACTCTGTAACAAGATTACCATGATGATAAGCGTGAATTAAAATATGATATTTAATAATTTGATGTTTGTGATATTTATCTTTAATAACTTTAAATAATATTCCTGTCTTTGGCGAAAAGAATAGTGCTAAAATTACTAAACTACATAAAACTACAACGATAACCGGTCCTGTTGGTAGGTTAGTTACTGATGAACTAATTGTTGTCCCAACAAAAGCTGATAAAAGACCAATTAAGCCAGCTAAAATTACATTGATAGATAGTTTGTTGCTAAACTGTCTACTAGCAACTGCTGGGGCAATTAATAATGCACTCATTAAAATTACTCCTACTGTCTTAATACTTATCGTAACAACAATAACTACTAAAACATTTATAATCGCATTAATAATTTTATTTTTATATCCTAAACTATGTGAAAACTCGCTATTAAATATACAGATTTTAAGTTCTTTCCAAAACAATAATATAACTAATAATACGAAAAGAGATACAGCGATAATAAATATTACATCACTTTTTAACATAGTCGCAGCTTGTCCAAAAATAAAACTATTGATTCCTACTTGCGATCCGTCACCCGTTGTCTGTACGATTAATAGCAATACTTGTCCAAAACCGAAAAATGAAGACAATATTAACGCGAGTCCTGCATCAGATTTAATATTTGAAAACCTTTTAATTATCTCTAAAACAAGCATCGCAAACAACGCAGACATTGCTGCACCCACTAATAAAACAATCATATTTTTACTTTGCGTAAACATAAACGCTAAAACAATTCCTGGTAAAGTAGCATGACTTAATGCATCGCCTACAAGCGCCTGTTTTTTTAGCACCAAAAACACGCCAAAGGCACCATTGACTAATCCTAAAGTCATCGTACCAAGCGCAATTATAATAAAGATATAGTTTTCTGTAAACCAACTACCCATCAATTATCACCTTCAAGCAGTTTTGGTTCTCTGTATGCTAATTTAATGTTTTCTTGTGTAAACACTTCACTTACATTACCACTAACTATTATTTGCTTGTTAAGCAATGTTACTTGATCAAAATAATCTCTAACTGTATCTAAATCATGATGAACTACAACAACAGTTTTTCCTTCATCTTTTAACTCTCTTAAAATCTTTAAAATTGCCTTTTCTGTTTTAACATCAATACCTTGAAAAGGTTCATCCATTAGATAAATCTCAGCTTCTTGAACTAAACTTCTTGCTAAAAACACTCTTTGTTGCTGACCGCCAGAAAGTTCTTTAATATGTCTATTTTTATATTGTTCCATACCAACCTTTTTAAGTGCTTCAAGTGCTAATTCTTTATCCTTTTGGCCTGGTCTTTTTATCCAGCCAACATGACCATATCTTCCCATTAAAACAACATCAAAAACAGTCGTTGGAAAATCCCAGTCAACACTTTCTCTTTGCGGAACATAAGAAATTTTCTTTCTTATATCTTTATACTCTTTATCAAAAAACAACACACTTCCTGTAACAAGTTTAACTATCCCTAATAACGCTTTTATTAAGGTTGATTTCCCTGCGCCATTTGGCCCTACTATAGCCATTAATGAACCTTTTTTAATGTTTAAATCTATATCCCATAACACAGGTTTTAAATCATATGAAACAGTTAAATCTTTTATTTTTATTGCATCCATATTTTCACTTCCTTATTTTAAACCACCAATTATTGTATCTATATTATGTCTAACCATATCTAAATAGTTTTCTGCTCCGCTACCTTCTTCTCCTAAAGAATCACTATATAAAGTCCCACCAATAATAACATTATGACCCATTACTTTCACAGCATCAATTAAGGACTTGATTGTTGTTTCTGGAATAGAACTTTCTAAGTAAATAGCTTTAACATTATTATCAACAATCAGATTTGCTAAATCTTTTATATCTTTTGCACTAGCTTCACTTTCAGTTGATATTCCTTGAATACTTAAAACATTAAATCCATATGCTTTACCAAAATAAGAAAATGCATCATGGGCAGTAATTAAGACTCTTTTTTCTTCTTCAATAAGCAAAACTTCTTCTTTTATATATTCATCTAGTAAAATAAGTTTTTCTTTGTATTTATTAAAGTTATTCAAATAATCTAACTCATTTTCTTCATCCATTAAAATTAGTCTATTTGTAAGTGCTTCTGCAGCTATAGTCCAAAGGTTTACATCAAACCAAAAATGTGGGTCAATTTCTCCGTTTTCATCTTTTATTAAACTTTCCTCAGGAACAAAACTGCCTAACTCAAGTAATTTATCGTCTAAAACATGCAAGACTTTCCCCATCTTAGCCTCTAAGTTTAATCCGTTTGTAACAACAAGATCAGCTTTACTAATTGCACGAGTAACGCTCGGTCTAGGAATAAAACTGTGTGGATCAACACCAACATTCATTACCGTTGTTACACTCACATGTTCTTTTCCTATCTCGCTTAATAAATCGCCAATCATAGTCGTTGTCGCAACAACATTAACTTTCCCTTCTACATATTTAAAAGGAACGCTTCTTCTACAACTAGATAAACTTAAAGCTAATATTAAGATTAAATTTAGTATTAAAAACTTCTTCATATAATCTCCTACAAAAAAATGTTAAGGCTTACCTTAACCTTATTATACTATAATGTTAATTGCATAGCAAGAAAAAAGCCATAACTCTAATGAATTATGGCCTTAAAATTTAGTTTTGTTTATTTATCTTTTTTAAAACATAAGAACCAATCTAAGCATTTCATATCTTCATCTGTGCTTTCCATTCTTTCTTTTGCAGCACCACATGAACCTGCTGTACGTACAATTACATCTTCGCCAGGATGCCAATCAGCTGGTAAAGCTACATGATCTTTATCTGCTTTTTGTAAAGCAACAATAATTCTCTTAATTTCATTAAAGTTTCTACCAACTTCTTGTGGATAATAAAGAATAGTTCTTATAATTCCTTTCGGATCTACAAAATAAACTGCTCTAACTGCTTGTGTAGATGAATGATTTGGGGAAATCATTCCATAAGCGTTAGCTACATCCATTGTAATATCTTCAATTAATGGAAACTTAACTTCGATATTTTTCATATCTTTCCATTCGAGTTCTTGAATCTTTCTTAACCATGCAATATGAGCATAAAGTGAGTCAATTGATAAACCCACTAACTCAGTATTTAATTTCTTAAAATCTTCAGCCATATTTGCAAAAGTCATAAACTCTGTTGTACATACTGGTGTAAAATCCGCTGGGTGTGAAAATAAAATCGCCCACTTGCCTTTATAATCTTCAGGGAAGTTAATAACTCCTTGAGTTGTAACGGCTGTAAAACTTGGCGCCTTATCTCCAATCACAGGCATTCTTCTCGTTTTTTTCTCCAATAATTCTTTCATTTCTCTTCCACACATTTCATCAAAATTCATTTTCTTTCCTCCTCTTTTAAATACATTTTGATTATAATCAAATAACTATAATTGTTGATTACCACATATAGTTTAATATAAAAAAAGTAGCAGTTCAATTAAGATGCTACCTTTCCCATTAATTACTTTAATTTTTTGATAAGTTTTATATTTTAATTGATATTAAGCTTTCTTAACAAACTCACTTTTTAAATCCATTGCGCCAAAACCATCAATTCTACAAGAAATATTATGATCGCCATCTTGAATTTTAATATTATCGACTTTCGTGCCTTGTTTAAGTGGCGTTGATGAACCTTTCACTTTTAAGTCTTTAATAACGATAACGCTATCGCCATCAACTAACTTATTACCATTAGCATCTAAAATATATACTTCTTGATGTTTATCCCATTTAAATTGGCATGCTGAACAAACTAACTTATCCCCTTCTTCATAAGTGTATTCAAATCCACAACTTGGGCATTTCATAGTATCACTTTTTCCTTTCTTATATTTTTAAAATGCAAAACCTACTAAATCTGTTACTGGTAAGGCGATTGTTAAAGCTCTTACCTTTGTATGTGTGCCTAAGTTTTCACTAATTGCACTCATAATCTTCTCAGTTAATTCGCTTGGAACAACAATTAAAATAATTTCTTTTTCTGGTTGTATTAAGACGTTTAAAAACTTTTGAGTTTCGGCATCAGCTGTTCCTTTAGCGTGAATAACTGTACCACCTCTCGCACCGTTTGCTTTTGCAACCTCCATTATCTCATGTCTGTGTCCCTGATTACTAATTACTAAAATTACTTTATGATTTACATCAGCCATAATACTACCCTCCTACTGTTCAATAAAGTTTAATGTACTTTTATTAATTGCTGCTAGTGGCACCGCAAAAGCCACTGCTCTATGGTTTTGAAATGCTTTTGCATCTTTAAATAAAACCATTAAATCTTCTACTTTTTCTTTTCGTAAAACAGATATAACTATTTCTTTTTCACTATCTGCCAAACCTAAATATGATAGCATTTCATTATCAGCCGTTCCCTTTCCATAAAAAGTCACATGATATTTTACTTCATTTTTATTTAACATATTAATAACTACATCTATTTTTTTACGATCACATATTACTATTAATAACTTCATATTATCCCTCTTTATAATTCAATAAACTCATCTTCAACTTTTTCTATCTTATGTTCTTTAGTTTTATATTTATATATTAATCCCAATATTTGAATTGTCAACTGCGGAGCCATAACTAAAAAGGCCATTACTCCAAATGCATTTTGTAAGATTAGCGAGCTTTGATTTGGTAAACCTGCGTATAAATAATTAGATGCACCAATCGCAAACGGAACTAAGAATGTTGATGCTAGTGCACCACTAACTGCCGCTCCACTATCGATTGCAATACCTGTAAACATTTTTGGAACAAGTAACGCTAATATTATAACTATTACATAAACTGGTATTACAACATACAAGATATTTATACTAAATACTATTCTTGTCATTGCAAGAGCAATCATAGCTGTTACACCAATTACAATAGTTGGCAATAATATCTTTTTACTAATAATTCCATCGGTTACTTCTTGAACTTGGTTGACTAAAACTATTACTGATGGTTCTGCCACAACTATAACCATCGCAAATAAAGCACCAAATAAAATTAAATATCCTTTACCATTTAAAGACGCTACTTTTTCACCTAAATATGGACCTGTCTTCATAAATCCTAAAGAAGCACCAGATAAAAACAACACTAATCCTACATAAGTTAATAAAAATCCAAGTAAAATCGCTTTAACTCTTGCAGCAGGATATTTAAAAGCTGTTATTTGAAATACAATAAAGAAAATAACAAACGGAACTATCGCAAAGGCAACATTTTTTAAATTATCTATGATAATTGCCATAACTTTAACTGTGCCTTCCGCATCAACAGTAAATGTTGGGTTTTTATAAAACGCCCCTAATAACATTACCGCAAAGATTGGTCCCATTGAAGTTATTCCTAATATTCCAAAACTATCTTCGCTTGTTGAATCTTCTTGAGTTGAAACTATCCCAAAGCCTAAAGCCAGTAAGAAAGGTACTGCCATTGGTCCTGTTGAAAATCCACCAGCATCAAAAGAAACAGGAATAAAATCAAAATGAGTAAAGCAACCAATAGTAAACAATATAGCGTATAAAACTATAATTAAATATTTAATCGGTATTTTAAATAATACTCTTAACAAAGAAATTAACGCAAACAAAGCTGAACCTAAAGCAATCGTTAATACCATCGTATAAAGGGGAACAGTACTTTCAAATTGTTTGCCTAAAACTAAGACAGATGGTTCAGCGATTGTAATTAAAAATCCAAGTAACAATGCCACGATTAAGAAAAACACTAAATTCTTTTTCTTAACTATAAAAGCGCCTATCTCTTTTGCAAGACCCATAATTGATGATTCAGAACCAATACTAAAAATCACTAGTCCAACCATCAACATTATAACACCTGCTAAAAATGTAAAAATAGTTGTCGCATCTACTTTAAAAAATAATAAAACGATTGTAATAACTATAGTTAAAGGCAAAATCGCCTGAACAGATTCTTTAATTTTTTCTAATAATAACTTTTTCAATTAACCACATCCTAAAAAACACTTTTAACTTCTATTGTCTGTTCGCGGTTTGGCCCAACAGAAAATAGTACTACTTCTAGACCGCTCAACTCTTCTATTTTTCTTAAATAGTTTTGAGCGTTTATTGGTAACTCTTCAAAACATGTTACATTACTAATATCTTCTTCCCAACCTGGCATTGTAATATAGTTAGGTGTTACTTTACTATATTCATTAATATCAGCTGGTATATAATTTATTTCTTTACCATTATGATTATATGATATACAAATCTTTAATTCTTTTAATCCGCTTAAAACATCTAAAACTGTAACAGCGATGTGACTTATACCACTAACGCGTTTTGAATGATTTAAGATCACACTATCAAACCAACCAGGACGGCGATAAGTTTGAGTGCGCGGTTCATATTCAACTTTCGTTTTATGAAAGTGTTTAACAATCTCTTCATCGTTAATCAGTGTTGGCATCGGACCAGCACCTTCACGTGTCATATACGCTTTTACAACCCCAATAGCACCTTCTAAAAGCCATGGTGCAATTCCGGCATAAAGCGGTAAAGCAGCGGCCGTTGGACTTGATGAAGTGACATAAGGATATGTTCCGTTTTCCACGCAAAGCATTACTCCTTGCGCGCCTTCAAATAAAACCTTCTTCTTTTTTTCTATTGCCTCATTTAAAAATATTGATGTATCAATTACATATTTTCTCATTCTCTCAGCATAGACTTTGTATTCATTATATATTTCTTCAAAATCAAAAGATTCAATTTCTAATTTTTCAGCATCAATGTTTTTTTGCCTAATAATTTTCTTTAATTCTTCTTTAAAATTAGAACCGGTAAATATTTCCATTCTTAAACCGATTCTATTCGCTTTATCACTATATGCAGGACCGATTCCTTTTTTAGTTGTTGATAATTTATCTTTACCTTTACTTAACTCAATTGCCTCTTCAATTTTTAAATGATAAGGCATAACGACATGAGCACGATTAGAAACATATAATTGTAAATTTGGATCATTTAACTCATCAATTTCTTCTAATAATCCTTTAACATCAATAACCATTCCTTGCGTTAAAAGATTAACTACATCTTTATTAACTGAACCTGATGGTAGTAATTGAAACAGATGATATTTACCATCAGCAATAACTGTATGACCGGCGTTGTTTCCGCCTTGAAATCTTGCAACTACATCAGCTTTTGATGCTAAAAAGTCTGTAATTTTACCTTTTCCTTCATCGCCCCATGCAGTTCCTACTACAACTATCGTGTTCATTATTTAGCCTCTCTTCTAATTATTTCTCTTGCTACCCAAACGCCGTTTGCTCCAGCTTGAGCTAAACCTCTTGTAATACCAGCACCATCCCCACCAATAAATAAGTTTTTAACATCAGTCTCAAATTTATCAGTAGTTTTAAATCTTGCTGAATAAAACTTCGTCTCTACACCATATAAAAGTGTATGTGCACTAGCAATTCCTGGTGTAATATGATTTAATGCTTCCATCATTTCAATAACTGATTGTAAAGTATTATATGGTAATACTAACCCTAAATCTCCTGGGACTGCTTCTTTTAAAGAAGGTGTTACAAAGTTGTCAATTAAGTCTTCATGAGTTGTCGCTCTCTTATTTAACAAATCTCCATATCTTTGAACAATTACAGTACCACCAGTAATTTGGTTAGCGATTCCGCCAATTGCATGACCATATTTATGTGGGTTATTAAAAGGTGGTTCAAACTGATGACTGACAAGTAACGCAAAGTTAGTATTTGTTGTGCCTAAAGCTGGGTTACTATAAGCGTGACCATTAGCTAAAACCGTACCACCATGATTCTCAACAACCACATGACCACTTGGATTCGAACAAAACGTTCTTACATGTGTTCCTAAACTCGTATTATAAACGAACTTTCCTTCATACAAGTGTTCGTTAATTTCTTCCATAATTAAATCGTTAGTCTCAACTCTTACACCAATATCGATTTGATTATTACTAATTTTTATTCCATTTCTTTTGGCGATATTATGTAACCAACTAGCGCCTTCTCTACCAGCAGCGATAAAGACATATTTACTATTAATAACCTCTCCACCATTAATAGTTACACCTTTAACAACGCTATCTTTGATAATGACATCTTTAACTTCTGTTTTAAATCTCATATCGATTTTTTCTTTTAATTCGTCATAAATAGATTTCATTATTTCAATATTTTGTTCAGTGCCTAAATGTCTTACCTGCGCTCTTAAAAGTTTTAGACCAACAGCTAAACCTCTTCTTTCAATCTCTTTAACTTTTAAAGTTGTTGGATCAGTTAAATCTTTTGTTGCGCCGTGTTTTAAATTGATCTCATCAACATATTTAATTAAATCTAAAACGATATCTTTATCTAAGTAGTTAGTCATCCAACCGCCAAACTCACTCGTAATATTAAACTTACCATCAGAGTAGGCACCAGAGCCGCCAAAACCACTTGTTATTGAACAAGCAGGCGAACAACCAGCATGACCTTCTTTATCAACTGGACATTTATCAATTAAACCTAAATTGATTGGACATCTTCTGTTATAGATATCAAATCCTTTATCGATTAATAACACTTTTAAGTGTGGTGCTTTAACCATAAATTCATAGGCATTATATAGCCCAGCAGGACCACCACCAACGATAATTACATCATACATATTTTTTTCACCTTTTTATAAAGCATTTTACAAACACATAACATTATAACAAATTATTACTACAATTCAAAAAATATTTATAACTTTTTCATAATTAAAAAAACACCTTTTTCAACAAAAAAGAAGCGAATCTAATTGTTCGCTTCTTCTATTATGCTTATTAAATATCGTATTGTGATAATATTCGAGCAGGTGTTTTCATCAACAATCTAAAGACTGGCAATAAACCTGCAAAAATATTTAAACCATAAACAACAACTAATCCTATTAAATATGTTAATGGGTTAATCTTAAACATCATAAGCTCGCCAAGGAAACTTTGATTTAGCAAGTGTAAAATATAACACATTAATGTATAGCCGATAAAAGCTGTAATAGTAGTAATTATTATTATTTCAATTAAATAAGAACTCGCTATTTCTCGTTTCTTAACGCCTAAAGCTCTATAAACGGCAACTTCATAAATCTTTTGAATTAATGATGATTTCATTACAAAATAAAATCCCACTAAAGTAGCCCCAACAAACATTAGTAATGTAACTGCAGCACTCGCTATCATTGCAGAACGCGTATCTTTAAGTTCAGCTATTGCTTGTTTATACATATCCGTTCCTTCAATACCTAAACTGTTTTTTAAATTTTGAATTAGCAATTTTGGATTACTTGAATATATGTAGTTTCGAGTTGTTTTTGTTAAGATTGAAGATTTTAATGTATCTAATTTCACTAATACATAATCCATTTCAATATCATGAACACCTGTAACATAATAAGTCTCTTGTTCATCTGTTGCTGGATTAACAAGTAATATTGATAAAGGGAAAGTTATTTCATCAATATTTGGATAGCCTAAATTATTTAATTGAGCAGCATTTAATAAAACATCCTTCTTATTTACAGGCATCGAACCTTTAACTAAATTAAGATTCTCAAATGCCTCAACTGGCCAATACGTTATATCATTACCAAGTATATCATTACCAAGAGCGTTTACCATCATAAACTCTTCTGATGCAAAGATTAAATCAACTTTAGCATCAACTACACCAACAATTTTCGCATCCGTATTAGTATACTCTATTCTTTCATTAAACAAGCCATTTACATTCCAAACTCCAAAATCTTGAGCTTCAATATTACCTAAAAAACTATCAAGAAAAACTTTTGATACTACTAGTTCATTTTTAGCTGTGGCGTGTCTACCATGAACAAGTTTATATTTTTTCGCATGATCAATATGTGTGAACATTTTATGTGTTTCTATACCTTTAGTTCCATCATTTTTCAAAAATGTTAAAGACACTCCGCTCCCATAAGGATTTATGAAGAAATCTTCTGAATCGCCTTTTAGGGCTTCAAGTTGAGCTAAGGTTGGTTTTTCTTCATCAAATAATGTAGAGTATTCTACATATCCTTTTGGTAAACGTGCATATGAGTCAGCATCAATAATCGCTACCGCTGCAAAACTCATTACAGCATAAGCAATTATCATCCCTGCAATAAAGAAACTTGCAAACAACAACTTACCTTTTCTACTAGTGCCTAAAAGTTTTAAAAAGGCATTTTTAAACATTTTCTTAACAGAAAATAATAGTCCTTTTTCCTTTTTAACAAACTTATGGTCTAACTCCTTAACATCATAAGTTGTTTTTTGAACTTCTTCTTTAGATTTCTTAACATAATGCTCATCTTTTATTACAATTCCTGCTGATTCAGCAAGTTTAATATTTTTATAACCTGATACATCAACATACAATGTTTCATCTTTTAAAATTAATTTAACATTAACATTACTTAATTTCTTATCATAATAAACATCAACATTAACTTTTTCATTTTTAAGATTATCTTGATTTTTAATATCCTTTAAATAAATAGTAGCATCAGCAAAATTATGATCTTTCGCTTCATCGTTTAATTTATCGGCAATTATTTTGCCATCCTCAACCGTAATTATTCTATCAGCATAAACGTTTGCGATTTCTTTTTCGTGTGTCACTAATATTACTAAAGTTTCTTTTGAGATTTCTTTAATAATATTCATAATCTCAAATGTGTTTCTACTATCTAAGTTTCCTGTCGGTTCATCAGCGATAATCACTCTAGGGTTTTTAACAAGCGCTCGAGCTATCGCTACTCTTTGTTGTTGTCCGCCTGATAATTGTAATGCTTTTTTCTTTCTAAACGGATACATGCCTACAGCTTTTAAAACGTAATGAACACGATGTTCAATTTCTTCTTCATTATTAATACCTAAGTTTCTTAAAACGAATCTAATGTTTTCATAAACAGATAATTCTGGTAATAAATAATAGTTTTGGAAAATATAACCTACATATTCATTTCTAATCTTATCCCAAACTCTTGATCTATATCTAGGTATATATTCATCATAAAACTCAATCTCTCCTGAATTAACCTTATCAAGTCCCCCAATCACATTTAAAAGAGTTGTCTTACCAGAACCTGAACTTCCGTGAATTGCAACTAAACCTTTTTCTTCTAACTCTAGAGAAACATTATTTAACACATGAATTTGATTTTTCTTACCTTTAAAGAAAAACTTGTTTAAATTTCTTAACTTAATCATTTTAGAACTCCTCCTTACTTAAAGTGAGGACCTGAATCACACTTTGATTAAATACTTTCTTATTAAATCTTAAACCTAACCAAACGCCTAAGAAAAGGAATATTAAAACTAAGACAATATAATCACTAAACTTCATATAGTCAAGCAATGTTCTAATATTACTAAATCTGTATTGCAAGAAATAAAAGCCTATCATCGTTATAACAAAGCCTATCATATTCATAATTACTTGCTCTAAAACAACCATCTTTGCTAAAGCTGATTTGTTCGTTCCTATCGATCTAAATATCGCAAAATCTTTCTTTCTGCTTGCCATTATGTTTTTACTAACAGCGTGAACTATTGCATATAAAAAGAATCCCATCCCTACTAATAGTAATCCAGAAATCAAACCTTGAATAAAAAGCATAAACTTTTGGAATGGTGAACTAATGTTGGCAGGGTAGTAAACCTTATAAATTGTTTGATCAATCGACTTAATAAAGTTATCTCCCTTTCTAAAATTAGCGACTTCAACACTTATCATATTTTTGTCAATTTTATACTTAGATACATAATTTTGCATAGACAAATCTAATACTTGATCTAATAATTCTTTTTTAATCAAGCCTCCATAAAACTCTCCTTCAACTTTACCTACCGAACCTACTTCAAGTATTACGGTAGATGTGTGTTCGTAATAAGTATGAAATTTAACATTTACATTGTTTTCAACAACATATGTTTGAGATTCATCGCTTTTTATCATTTGTATATCATACAATAAAGTCGCATTCGGATCATATTCTAATTCAAAACCAACAGAATCTTCTAAATTGCAATATAAACTATCTTTGAGATTCTGTCTAACATGATTATAAAGATTAACATCAATATCAGCAACAATCTCTTGAGTTAAATATGCTTCTGAAAAATAAATCGTACGTCTTTCTAGTTTATCAAGTCCGACAACCTTAAACTCTACAAAGTGTTCTAAATTGCCACCATAGTAATAGATAGGCGTGAATGCCAAACCTATAACATCACCAACTTTTATAGTGTTATAATATGATGAAACAACTACTTCATTAATTTCTTTCGGTAGTTCTCCTTTAACATCGCCTTTGCTTAAAATTTTTGCAGAATCAGTTTTTGAAACATAAAAATTATGATGACTATTTAACAAGTTAATTCTTAAGTTTCTATTGTTATGAAACAGATGTGCATTTTCATAAACAGTCAGGACATTTCTATTACTTTTAATTTTGTCGATTTCGGCACTGCTAAGTGGTTCTCCATCTCTTCTTTCAACTAAAAGTCTAGTCTCAGGAACTTGTGGATAAGTTTCCGAATCCATCAATCCTAATTCCCTTCTCGCTTTCACTTGCGAAGAAAATATTAAAGTAAAAATACCAATAACTAAGATTTGTAAAATCAACATAAAAATCGTTCTTTTAGGTGTTGAAAAAATGTTTCTTAAACTAATTTTAAAGAGTGTTAACCAAGACACTTTTTTAGCTTCTAGCTTGACTGGTTGTTCTTGTTTTTCAAACTCTTTTAACTCTACATCTTCAACAATAGTTCCATCATGCATCCTAATCTTTCTAGTTGCATAAGGTTCTACTTGTGCATAATCATGCGTAACAACTATCACAAGTTTATCTTTACTAATCTCATGAAGTAAAGCCATCACTTGTTTAGACGATTCAGAGTCTAAGTTTCCTGTCGGTTCATCAGCAACAATAATCGGTGTATCTTTAGCAAGTGCACGAGCTAAAACCGCACGTTGTTTTTGTCCACCTGAAAGTTTTGATGCTTTATGGTTTTTATGACTACTTAAACCAACTCTATCAATTAACTCTAACGCTCTTTTTCTTCTTTTATCTTTTGGGTAACCTTGCACCTCGAGCGCAAATAAAACATTTTGATAAACAGTATAAGAATCGATAATATTATAGTTTTGGAAAACAAAACCTACATATGAACTACGATAAGTTTCCCAGTCGCTAATCGTATAATGTGATGTCTCTTCACCATAGTGGTAAAGTTCACCTTCTTCATATCCATCTAAACCACTTATAACATTAAGTAATGTCGATTTACCACTGCCTGATTCACCCGTTATCGCAACAAACTCACCTATATCAAAACTAGCAGAAACATTTTGCATTCCAACTGAAACTGTCTCTGCCGATTTATAATATTTACTTACATTTTCTAACTTTAATATCTTCATTTTCGTCTCCATTTATATTAAATAATCCACATTAATTATACTATATAGTATAACATTATCAAATCTAAACACTTTCAAGAATTGGTAAAATTTTCTTTACATCTTCTTTATACCACTTAGGATATTTATTTGATTTTAATGTTTCTTTAATTAAATCATTATACTTTGTATTTTTCTGTCTAACTAACAATGTTAACGCATTTCTAAGTAAAAGTGTCCTACCTTTCCACAAATATGCATGTTTACCATACTTCTTTTGAAACTCTTTATTTGATAGTTTAAAAAGATCTTCAATTAAAACATATGCTGTTTCTTTTACTTGTAAATCTTCATGGTATTTCCCTTCGATATCTTTATTTTTTGGACATACCTGCTGACAAATATCACAGCCCAAAAGTAGATAGTTTTTCTTAATTAAATCTTCACCAAAAGGTTCTTTTAACTGATTGTTAGCACTCATACACTTATTAATATCAAACCCACCTTCTAGTGCATTAACAGGGCAAGAATTAATACATATCATACAATCACCACATGAATCATTATTTTCTACTATCACTTCAGGATACTTATCTTTCGTTAAGATTAAACCTATAAAGAAATAACTACCTAACTCTTGATTAATCATTAAATCGTTTTTTGCTAGATAAGCCAAACCTGTTAACTCTAAACATCTTCTTTCATCTAAACTATGATTATCAACTAAAATAGTATACTCATAACCTTTTAACGCTTCACTAGCAATCTTTTTTATAACACTATGATAATCATAACCATATGTATAAATTGAACCAACTAACTTGTCATCTTGTTGTTTAAGTGTAATTTTAGGATAAGCTAATCCTACAACAAAAATTGAAGAAACATCTTTTAAGTGTTCTTCTTTTTCATAGTTATCATATCTAGTTTTATCAATTACGCCTACAAGGTTAAAAACCTTTTTTAATCTTTCATACATATTTAATCCTCAGTAATAATCTTCTCTTCCTTTTTCATAATTATAATATTAACCATTATTAATAAAAAGCCGATTATGAAAAATAAGACCGCAAAATCAAACACTAACAATCTATTATTATGATATAAAAACGCTCCTAAAATTGGTCCAATGATATTGCTTAATGAAAGGAACGATTGTTTAATTCCCATAATTCTCCCCATATTTTCCTCTTCAGCAAAACTTGCGACATATTCTCGTTCTAAAGGTAAATTAACCGTTTTAATGATGATATAAACTAAATAGTATGTATATAGATAAACTAAAAATGAAAACATCGTCCCTCTAAAACAAATTAAGACTAAAACCGCGCTTAATAACTGAAAGATTGCAATTACTTGCAGTTTAGCTTTAATTTTTTTAAGTAAAGGAACCATTAAGATACTTGTAAAGACTCCAACAAATCCAACAATCATTTTAAACTGACCTAAGACATCTTCTTTATACCCTAAATCATTAATAAAATAGACATCTAAATATTTATCAATATTAATGTGTGACATTGAAAAAAAGAAAAAACTAATTAAAAAGATTATTAATTTAATATCCTTTGTTTTAAGGAGTTTAAATGCTTTAAAAATATTAACTCCTTTTTCTTTTTGATTGTTAACCACTTCTTTTGGCTTAAACATAACCAATACAAGTAACGCCAAAAACGCACTCAACAAACCTTGAATTATTAAAACATTAGGCATATGATCAGTCTTAAAATATTTAATGAAAAAATCGTTAGTATAAATAAACCCACCAAAATATTGACCTATTGCTCCACCAATGGCTGTTGCTGCTGCGCCATAGACAAGATTTCTTGTTTTATTGTGTTTTTTAGATATTACAACAACCTCACTCAAAAAGATTGTTGATGGTGCTGCCATGCCTACACCACTAAAAAATCTTACTATAGCTAAGCCCCAAGGCCCGAACACTTCACCTAAACCAAATAAGTATTGAGCTAAACCATAGATAAGAAAACCAATAAAAACACTTATTTTCTTTTTACCGTGATCAGCTAAACTTCCCCATAACGGCGCTGAGACCATCGCACCTAAACTCATAAAAGCGAAGAAAAATCCAAACATATAGTCTGGAAAATTAAGTTCAGCCACATAACTAGGTGTGATTGGATGATGAATATTCATGAATATTCCTTCCAAGAATAATAGCGTTATTACTACTATAAAGGCCTGTTTATCTTTCATTATATCTTCCTATCTATTTTTATACATAACCTCATATATAGTTTAGAACTATTTATGAGTATTGTCAAAAGAACATGTTAATTAAAAGAAAAAGTGTCGTTTGACACTTTTAAACATAAATTACTGCGCTTGGCTCATAGCCATTTAATTCAACTGTTACGCTTTCTATAACTACATTTGTTAAAGGTCTATCATTATAGTCTGTTTGTAGATTTGCGATTTGATCTAACACATCAAAACCACTGATTAAACCTCCAAATGAGGCGTAGTTACCATTTAGGTGTGGAGAAGTTTTATGAACGATGAAAAACTGACTTGTCGCACTATCAGGCACCATTGTTCGTGCCATAGAAATTACACCTCTATAATGTCTTAAGTTATTAGTAACTCCATTACTGCTAAAATCTCCTTTAATATTTCCATAAGGAACTCCAACATGACCACCCTGAATCATAAAGTCTTTAATTACTCTATGAAAACTAGAACCAGTATACTTATTATTTTCTACATATTTTAAGAAATTATTAACCGTGTTTGGTGCCACCTCAGGAAAGAGTTCCAGTTTCATCTCACCAAAATTCAACACTTTAATTGTAACTACTGGGTTATTCTCACTTAAATAACTATAATATTTTAACTCTGCCAACTTATCTTCCCACCTTGCAACTAAATTTAGATTTTTATTAACTTTTGAACTAAAATTATATGGTTGATCATTTAAATACCATCCAAGGAAATTGTACCCTTCTTTTGTTGGTTCAGTAGGTTCGGTAACCAACTCACCTTTTTTGAGTGTTTGAGCGGGGGCTTCTCCTACTCCTTCATTTAAATCAAATGTGATAGTATATGTTTTCTTTCCACAAGAAACTAATGTTAATAATAAAACAAATATTGTAATTATATTTAATATCTTTTTATCCATTTTACATTCCATTAGTATTTATTTAGAAAATCTTCTTTAAATTTTTTAACTAATTTTTCTTGCCAATTTGATGTTGGTGCTAATTCACCAAAGAAAAATCTTAACGTTTCTGGTTCTCTTGTAAATTTCAAACCACCGATTAAATCTCTATTCTTATAGAGCCAAATAATTCTATCAACTGCATAATTGATATGTGAAAGTGTAAATACTCTTCTTGGAATCGCAAGTCTAACAAGTTCCATATCAGCTAACTTTTCAGTTCCATCAGGATTTCTCACTTCTGATAATGTTCCTCTTTCCATCCCTCTAATACCACTAACAATATAGAGTGCTGTAGCTAAAGCACCTGCAGGGTATTCTTCTTGTTTAATATGAGGAACGAAACTTCTTGCATCTAAGTGACAACCAAGACCACCACCAGGCGTTACGACTGGAACTTTATGTTTTACTAATTCATTAACCATATAATCAATAAAGATTGGCCCTTGACTAATAACATCAAATTCCATTGATTCTTCTAAACCAACAGCAATCATTTCCATTTCTCTTGTGCTCATGCCGCCATAAGTTAAGAATCCTTCATACATTACTACAAACTCTTTCATTTTATTGTAGAGTTTTTCATCTTTTAAGACTATTCCGCCACCTTTTGCAAACCCAAACTTTCGCGCTGAGAAATAAACTATATCAAACAACTGACAAAACTCTTTAGTTATTTCACTAATCGGTTTATTTTCAAATCCTTTTTCTCTAACTTTAATAAAATATAAGTTATCTTGCAGTAAACTAGCATCTAAAACAGTCATAACTCCTGCTTTTTTACATCTTTCAGTAACTGCTTTAGCATTTTCAAAACTAATTGGTTGACCACCAATTAAATTAGTTCCCGCCTCAATTCTTAAAAAGGCGATTTCTTCTTTACTATATTTTTTAAAATAGTCATCTAATTTCTTTAAATCTACATTGCCCTTAAATGGATAATCACTTTGGATCTTTAAACCTTCATCAATAATTAATTCATCTACAATTCCGCCCATAGCGAGAATGTGAGATTTAGTCGTTGTAAAGTGATAGTTCATCGGCGTTCTTGTATTAGGTTTAACTAGCGCTCTACTAATAATATGCTCACAAGCACGGCCTTGGTGAGCAGGTAAAAAGTAAGGTAAACCTAAAAGGCTTGTTACAGCTTTTTCTAAACGATAAAACGTCTTACTGCCAGCATACGCTTCATCAGCACGCATTGAGGCAGCTAACTGTTCATCACTTGAAGCGTTCACGCCACTATCAGTTAACATATCTAAAAACACATCTTCATTTCTCAATAAAAATGTATTGTTAGTAGCTTTAGTGATTGCCTTATACCTTTCATCTACATCTAACAAATTTATTTTTGAAACAACCTTTGGTTTATGTAACTCTAATGGTTGTTCCTTTAAATACTTCATCTCAATTCTTTTCATATTAATCTCTCCTAACTCTTTATAATAAAAAAAGATTCATCCGTTAAGGACGAATCTAAAAATAGACCGTGGTACCACCTTAATTCACTACTATTGTAGCCTCAAATTAGTTTTAACTGGACTAGACCAGGATACGCTCCTATAAATGTAACTTGTAAATCTTTTTTGAAATACTTCCACCAAATGTATTCTCTCTGTTCATTGAAAAAGAAATACTCTTTTTTATAATCATTGCCTATCAGATTAATTTTTAATTACTACTATAATACTATTAAAAAACTTTTTTCGCAACAAAAAATATATTTTTTATTTCTATTTGCTTTATTTTGGACTTATTCTACCTCTTTTAACATCTTTCTAATCTTTCTTAATTCTTTATTAGCGTCAATATACCAATTATTAGAAAAGACACGATAAACATTCCAACCACGAGCTTTTAAATACTTTTCTTGGTGAAGTAAGTTTCTTCTTGCAGTTACATTAGTATCATTAACAATATCGCAAATAATACCTAACTTATACTCTTTTTCTTCTTCATCATAAATTGCTAAATCAATATAATGTTCACCAGCACCAATAGAAGTATGAACATTGTATTTTAAACCTTCTAAACGTTTCTTAATATCAAGTGCTAACTCTTCAGTTAAAGCTCTTTGCGTCTCTTCTTCTTTAGAGTGTAATTCTTGTAAGACTAACTTCGCTAAATCTTTCTTGCCGTTAGAAATGAAATAACAATACCTCATAAAATCTTTTAAAAGTTTTGGTCCTGCGCCTTGTAAATCTTCGACCTTAAATTCTTCAGGATACAAAGATGAAACAAAATAGATTTTCTTCTTCGCACGCGTTACCGCAACGTTAAGTCTGTTTTGACCACCTTCATGGTTTAACCAGCCAAATCTTCTTTTTACAGTTCCTGTTTTATCTTTCGCATAACCCATTGAAAAAATGATAATATCTCTTTCATCACCTTGAACATTTTCAATGTTTTTAATGAATAAACTTTTATCTTCATTATCTTCAGTTCTCATTAATTCTTCTTCAAACTGGCGTTGATATGTGCCTTTTTTAAAGATTTCTTTATCGATATGATTTTCAATTAAATCTCTTTGCGCACTATTAAAAGTAATGACGCCAATCGTTTCATTATTTTTACGAGTTCTAAAAATCTTCTTAATTATCTTAACAACTTCTTTTGCTTCTTCAACATTTTGTCTATTATGGAAAATACCTTCTTCCACATGTACATATTCAATCGGTGGTTTAGGACTTTCTTTTTGGTTAGGTGAAACGATTAATTTACCATCATAAAAAGCATAATTAGAAAAAGAAATTAACTCTTCATAATTAGATCTATAGTGATAGTTTAATAGCGTTTCTTTATATTTATATCTCGCTAAGTCTAATAAACTTTTCGCATCTAATGAAACATCTTGTAAGATTTCTTCTTCAAAGAGTTCATCTTCATTATCAATTCTCCCAAAACCTAAGCTTGATGGTCTTAACTGTTTTGGATCCCCTGCTATTACAACCTTTTTCGCACGATAAATTGAAGGGATTCCCTTTTCAACATACATCTGTGATGCTTCATCAAATATAACTAAATCAAAAAGTCCGTGCTCTAAAGGAATTAACGAACTAACAACCTCAGGAGTCATCATCCAAATTTTAATACTTTCAAATAACTCTGGTTGAAAGTGATTAATAAACTCATTAACAGATGGTTTTTTAGCTGCTTCTAATATACGCTTGATATCCATAATTCTTTTCGCATTAGAAAAGTTTAATGCTTGTTTGTATAACTCCATCTCAAACGACTCAGTCGTTATTAATATCTTCTCAGCAACTAACGCTTCTAAACGTTCTTTCGTATCTTGATATTCATCAATCACACTTAAATCTTCTTGGTGGAGAGCTTTAAACTCTTCTAAATAACCTGTGTAATAAGCCCTAAACAAATATTCTCTAAACTTGGAAATATCAATTATATCTTTTACTAATTCATCTTCAGTAAGCATATTTAAGTATTTAATTTCTAATTTGTTTAATTCTAAATATGACGCTTCTAATTTAGGTAATCTATTTATATTTTCTAAAAGATAATTATTTACTCTTGCATCCTTAAGTAATAACTTTAAATACTTCTTCTCATATCTTCCTTTTTGAGCGAAATATAATAGTTTACCTTTATTCATTTTTAAGAAAATTTTTCTTAACTGAATCTTTCTAAACAAACCTGAAGTATTATAATCTTCAACAAACTCTAAATATCCTTCACTAAACTTCTTAAATTCTATCTTAGAACTTCTAGTTAATTTCTTTTCAAACCTTTTTACAACTGGATATCTACTAACTATCTTATGATATTCTAAATATTTTTTTAATTCACTATTACTATCAAATTTATCTTCTAACCCTTTTAAATCACTATAACTTAAGTTCCCAAAGTGTCTATTAAACATTTCATAAACACTTTTAGGTGTTAACTCTTCGTTTACTTCTCTATCTTTTAAATACTTATTTAGTAATTCAGAAACATTAAACCCATCAACTTCACCAAAGAGTAAATTAATAGTTCTATCTAATGTGTTAAGGAGTTCGGTAATCTCCGCCTCTGATTGATAGCGATCATTATTGATAGTCCTAATTGGTGGTGTTGGATCAATAAAATTACTAAGCATATTGTAGAAGTTAGTTTTATTTTCAGCATCATCTAAAAACATCGCGTATTTTGATGCGTTTTTGAGCCTTGAATAGATAACATCTAAAGCCGCTCTTTTCTCACTGACAACTAAGACATTTTCTTTGTTTAAAATGGCATTCGCAATTAGGCTTGTGATAGTCTGACTTTTGCCTGTTCCAGGCGGACCAAAAATAACAAGTTTTTGTTCCTTGTTTAATAAATCAATAACATTTTCTTGCGAGTCATTTAATTCGTTTATATATGTAATACTATCTTCATTTATCTTACTTTTATCTACCGCAAAAACAACTTCTTTTTCTTTTTTATATAAGTTTTCTTCATCAATTAAACCTTCCAATAATTCATTATATTTATTACTTTCAATAATCGCATTCATATCTTTTTGAATCATTGATGAATAAGGTTTATATCTTCCTAAAACAAGATATTGTCTAAGTTCAAAGTTACGATATTTTCTTCTTTCAAACTGAGCTTTTAATAAACTTTCAAACATTTCAAACTCAAACTTTTTAAATTTATCGTGGAGCGCCACACCATTTTTTTCATAATAATCAAACACTTCATCAGTCAAAGTGTGACGACTAAAACTTTCCACAAACGGATCTTTTTCCTTTAATGATTCTTTATCAAGTTTAGAAATCATTAAGAGTAAATCGTTATTATAAATGATATCTTTTTTATCATCTTTTTGAAGATAAAAATTTCTTCTGCTTCTTTTTAACGCCACCGGAAAAAACAGTAGTGGCGCCTTTATCGGAAACTTTTCCTTTCTTAAATATCCTTCAATATAAGGATAAGCAATATATAAATTATAAGCTCCCGTTTCCTTTAATTCTTTATTAACATTTCGATATAAATTCGTTAAGTCTTTAAATCTTCTTTCGTTTGGAAGTTCAAAATTATACCGTCTTGTTTTTTTGTTTGTGAGAAAGTCAATTAGATTTTCATCATCTTCTAACGTTGCCAAATCAAAGTTTCTTAACTTTTCAATTCTTCCCATATAAAGGTTCTGGTTATTTTTAGAAAGGTTAGTAAGTCTATCCTTATAATTATTTAAAACTTTATATGCTTTTTTAGATACCTTTACTTCTTTTATCTTCTTAGAACGATAATTATTAATGACTTCTAAAAAGTCTTTTGAGTAGTCTTTAATAAAATCTTTATCAATCCCTGGAACAGCTAAAAAATCATTAGTTTTGAGTGGCATTTTATTTACCATCTCAACTAACGCCTCGTCATTACAAATAAATGCATTTTCATTCTCAGCTCTTAACTGATCTCGTAACGTTAAAAGTTCTTCTAAAAACTCATTTTTGTATAACAATTAATATTCTCCCTTTCTAAATACCATACACTACTATTTTAACATTAAAATGAGACATTTTGCATATTTTCTATTATATGTAAAAAATACCACATCAGTGGCATTTTTACTTAAACTAATTTTTATCTATTTTTATTATCAACAAAACTTTAATATCTCTGGTGTTATCTTAGGGATACTTATAGTCCAAAACTCCCACCAACCACCGATAACATTCGCAATTGCAGCTATTGCATACACAACTGAAGTAAGCACCGCTAAACTGAAGATTGCAGCCATCAGTATACCCCAAACCGCAATATACACGCATAAAATTATGATTGATACAATTAATAAAATTAAAATTCTTAATACTATTGGAATATCATTAGTAGCTAAACTAACAACACCATTCCAAAATCTTGGTGTGATTGTGCTATATAAGAACTTCCACAACCAGACAACCGGATAATATAACTTCCCTAAACCTTTTAAATTAATATCATAATTCATTACTTAAAAAACCTCCTTTAACACCTACTCTAATTATATAGTTTTAACCACTATAAGTCAATTATAAGCGCCTTATCTTACTCGTCTTTTTCAAATACTATTTCTGGAAAAAGCGCTAAGTATTCTTCTTCTTTTTCGCGGTTATACCAATAGACAATTTGATTTGCTGAGATACTCGTAATTTTATATTCTAAATCTTCTCTACTCTTTATTAGGTCTTTGGCTTTTTTAGAAAACTGGACAACTTTTTTCCCATCATGAGTTACATACCCATTTTCTATTTTTAACTCATCACCAGGAAGCGCCTTCCTAACATTATATCTACTAAACTCAAAGTATCCTAAGAAAACATCAGAATATCCAAGTCTATAAACAAACCTCTTTGGCTCCTTAATTTCTTTATCATATTCAACAATTCTCAAGTTTTCTATTCTATCAACATAGTTAAATATTTTATGGTTTGTATGAATATTTAAATTATCCTTGGCTCTAGTTATACCAACATAGAGGACTCTTAAATCTGCATCTTCAAGATATTCAGTTGAATCATAATAAATGAATACATTATTAAACTCTTTCCCTTTAGCCTTATGAAGTGTTGAAACAACAAAAGGTGCTTCAATATAGAAATCATCTAGGTTAGTTTCAAGTAAATACTCTTTGAAATCACTAATAAAGACATCAACACCTGCGGTTTGTTTGAATTTATTTAATATTTTTCTGTATAGTTCATAGTCTTTAACTGTTTTATATCTCCCAGCAAAATTCTTAAATGTTTCTATCCAAATTTTATCCGTTATTTGGGTATTAAGATTTTTTGCTTTATACTCTAAAAGATTATAAAACTCTCTGATTTCATAAACATTGAAGGCTTTAACATTATCAGTTGCTTGAATTAACTCCGCCCTTCTTTCTTTTTTGTTTAATATGCCTGTTATTTGTAAAGCTTCTTCATTTGTTAAAGTAAGAATGGCTGTTGTTCCTCTTAATTTACTATTTAATATATCTTCAATAAACGGCATGATAAATCTTTGTCCGTTATACTTGGTTACTTTAATATGGCCTAACTCTTTTCGATGTGGGCGAATTTCTTTTTTCTTTAATCTATTTTTAATTAGTGAAGCAACTTTATTAGAAAAATCAATTAAGTTCTTTTTAGCTCTAAAATTTATGCCAAGTTCATAAAAGGCTTTATCTTTTTCGGCAAACATTCTAAAGTATTTTGAGTCAGCTCCTCTAAACTCAAAAATGTTTTGATCATCATCACCAACCGCAACAACTCTTAAGTTTTCATTATAATCAATTAGAGCCTTAACTAACTCGTATTCTTCTACATTCATATCTTGTGCCTCATCAATAACTAAAATCATTTTAGTTGCGATTGCAGGCTCAACTTCACGACTTTTTATCTTTTCCGTAGCCGCTTTAATTACACTATCAGTCTCCATAAGATTACCAACTTTTCCTAGCACATCAAAAGCAAACGAATGAAAAGTTCTTATATTGATATAATAAGCACTTGAACCAATTAAATCTGCTAGTTTTTCTTTAAAGTCTGTCGCAGCAACACGAGAAAAAGTCAACATTAAAAGTTGTTCAGACCTGATATCTTCGTTATATAAAATTGAAACTAATTTGTGAACTAATACTCTCGTTTTACCTGAACCAGGACCAGCCGCTACAGCAATAGTTTCATTATCTTTATCTTTAATTACCGCTAATTGTTCATCTGTAAGTTCACTGAAAAGTTCATTAAACCTAATTACACTCATATTAAGATTTAATTGTTCTTTCTTCTCGCCTGGGAAATATTTTTTAATAAATTCTTGATAATTCATTAAAAAGTAATCTTGAACTAACTCTAAAGCTTTTTCTTTATTTTCATACATAATATTTGCAAACTCGCCAACGATATGGATTTGTTGTTTCCTGTTTTCATAAAATGTTTCTAAATTTTGATAATCTTCTTTAGTAAACATCTTTCTAGGATTTAACTCCGTTTTAGTTATATCTAAACGGTGATATAAAACAAAGAACCCACCTTCAATTTGTAAAACTTTTATGTTTTGTAAGTAAAAGAGTCTATCTTCAATGTCTTTCATATTTACTTTAAATTGCAACAATTGATTTCTTCTATTGAATTCTTTTACTAACTCCATAATAGAAAAATAAACCATGTTTTTATTCTTTTCAACAATTTTTTCTTTAACATTATACAAATATTCAATAATGAATTCATTCACTATAGTTTGCTTGCTAAATTTATCTAAATAGGCTTCGCCTTCTTCATATAATTTAATAATAAAATTATCTCTTGATTGTTTATCAACATCTATAATATTAGCCCTATCTAAATAACTAATTGCTCGTTTAACATCTTTAAGTTCACATTTAACATTGTTTTCGTCTAATTGTTGATAGATGTTTTTAACATTATAAAGAGCCCTTTCTGTTGTAAAAAGATTGAAAAGATGGTTAATTATTTTCTCATAAAGTCTTACTTTTCTTATTGGACCTATATGTGTTGTACCATCAACAATTTCTGCTACTAAATCTTTATCATCGCGTAAAACATTAATTTCTCTTAATTTACGAACAATACCAATTACCTCTTCAGTGGTTAAACCTAATAAATCTGCGATATAATCAACCCTTGATTCTGCAATATCGACATCGCTAGATTTTATATTTTTTTCTGTTATTAAAAGTTGCATTACTCTTTTAGCATTCATTACTTCTTTTTCTGCAAACATGTTTGACTTATCTATTCGTTCATTTGCCTCAATAATGCTTTTAACTAAAATACTATCAGCATAAACTCTTGGGGAGTTAAATGATCTTTTCACATATCCTACTTGTTCAAGTGAAGCAATTGCCGTTGTAATACGATTAGAAACGTCACTTTTATCAACTTCCCATCCAGATTCTCTCGCAATTTCTAGTGCTGAATAAGAAACATCGTTACGATGTCTCGTCAAAGACTTAATACCTGACCATACTTGTTGGATTTCTTTTAAATTTAATTTTGAATCATTTAACATTCTAAAATGTCTATTTAAATCATCATCAGTGAAGAGAATATAACAAATAGCATTAATATCAGCTTTTCTTCCTGCTCTTCCCGCTTCTTGGATATAGTTTTCTAAAGAATCACTAATATTATAGTGTATGATTTTTTTAATATTATCTTTATCAACACCCATACCAAAAGCATTAGTCGCAACCATTATTTGTGTCTCGCCACTCATAAACTTGTTTTGTTCGAATATTTTATCGCCTTTTTCCATTTTGCCATGAAACTTAGAAACCAAGAGTCCTTCTCTTTTTAATTTAAGATATAAATCATCAACAATTTTTGTTGTTGAAGCATAAATGATTGTTGGCACATTGCTTTCGCCAATAATCTCTCTTAATTTTTGATACTTCTCTGCTTCTTTTTCTAGTTTTATAACTTCGTATGTTAAGTTTTTTCTCACAGCAGGTGCTTGAATGACTTTCATTGTCAAGTCTAATTTTTCTTTAAAGTACTTTTCAATATCTTCAATAACCTGTTTTTTTGCAGTTGCTGTAAAACAAGACACTGGTATTGGTTCTTTTAACTGTTTAATTTCTTGAAATTCTTTTATGTAATCACCAATATATTGATAATCCACTCTAAAATCATGACCCCATGTAGAAAAACAATGCGCCTCATCTATAACAAATCTAACTACTTGTCTGCTTAGTAATAAACTTTGAATGCTCCTACTTCTCAAACTTTCGGGAGCGATATATAAAATACTCGCATTACCATTTCTAACTTGTTCAAATGCTTTTTGTTTTTCAATAGAATTTAAAAGACCATTAATTGTAACAGCTGAATGAACTCCTTTTTCAATTAAACTATCAACTTGATCTTTCATCAAACTTTGAAGTGGTGATATAACAACCGTTAAACCTCTAACATTTCGATTAATCATCAATGCTGGTAATTGAAAGGCTAACGACTTACCTCCACCTGTTGGAAATATTGTAATAATAGATTCATTTTTCAGTCCTGCGATAACTGCATCTTCTTGAAGTGATACTCCCTCAAACTTTCTAAAAGAATCATAATCAAAATATTTTTTCAATCCTTTTGTTGGTGAAATATAGTTATCACAATACGAACAACCATCACAAGAAACATTTCTTAAATTCCATAAAATTGTTTCAACCATTGGATAGTTTTTTAATACCCAACTAGGTAGAACTGATGTGTTTTTCTTAGTCGAAATAATTGCTAAAGCATAACTTAACTCCACTGGATAATTCTTTATATAATGGCTTAGGTGGGCGTTTTCACAAATGTTATCTTTAAACTCCTCAGTTATTATTTTAATAACATTTAAAAATCTCGGTTTGTATTTTATAAATTTGAAAAATGCTGCAAAGCCATCTACATCATTTAATAGTTCATAATAAATCTTTTTCATGTTTTCATCTAACTCTTTAAACGCTTCTAAAATATCGCCAAATAATACTCTAACTATTATAGAATCATTTAATGGATTATTTAAATCTTCAGTTTGAAGTTTATAATCTTTTACTAACTTATGATATGGTTCTTCTGGAAATAATAATGTCGATAAAAAAAGAGTATCTATTGCATCTTTAGGTCTAAGTTTTTTAAACTGATGATAGTTTTCGAAAAATTTAAAGTCATGATTAATAACATTATGACCAACAAAAAAACTTGCCCCGCTAATGAAATCAGAAAACTCTTTAGCATTAGTTGTATGAATTTTAGAACCATCATTTTTAACTGCTCCAAAATCATCTATTAAATTACTTTTAACATTAACCTCTAAATCAAAAAAAATCATTTGTTATCACACAATCTTCTTTTTATAATCATAAACATTATATCATTATTTATCAATTATTTAAAACAACCAATCCTAAAATACAAAAAAAGCACCACTTCTATCAAATGATGCTTTATCCTTTTCTATAATGAACCTTTTTAATGTTTGTTTTTTATAGAATTATACAATGACATAAATGTTTCTAACTCACATTGAAATCTTTTTTTACTAATTATCTCACCACTACTTTTATAAGTTAGTATTCTATATGGATCAATCTGATCATAGTTACCATTAGAAAAAATAATTTTTATGAAATATTCCGACTTCGCTTTTATATCACTACGATATGTACGATAAGTAATTTTTTCTATCTCTTCTAGTGTTTCTTTTATTTCTATTTGGTTAGTTATTTCTTTTTCTAACTGCTGATTTTCATTTGTTAGGTCATAAAGTTCAATTTTTGTAACATCATTAGCACTATATTTAAGGTGTCTAGTATTACATCCCACAATCGTTACTATTAAAAAAGAAAATATAATTAATAGAATTAAATTTTTAACTTTCATATTAAAACACCTTTCTATATTTTTATTTTAACTTAAAAAGATAAAAACTTCAATTCCACTAAATTCCTATTAAAAAAAACATAAGCAAGTTGCTTATGCTTTTAATGAGACTTTAATTGTTGTACCTTCGCCAGGCGCTGATTTGACATCTGTCTTACCATGATATTTAATTACTGTATGTTTAACAATTGCTAAACCCAAACCTGTGCCTGAATCAATTCTTCCTTTATCAATTCTATAAAACCTACCGAAGATTCTATCAATGTGTTCAGCAGATATCCCAATTCCATCATCTTCTACTTCGAAGATAATATCATCGTTTTTCTTATATAATCTAACATTAATAACACTATTATTATAGCTATACTTAATTGCGTTTTCAATTAAGTTTTTAAATAATTTATTAATATCTAACTCAATACAGTTATAATTAATTGGTTCTTCATAAATATCTAATTTAATATTCTTTTCATTTAAAAATGACTCCATAGTATAACAAACATCTTTTAAGATTTTATTAAGACTGACTATTTCATATAATTCTTCTTTTTCTGTAATTGATTCTAATTTAGATAATGTTGACATATCTTCAACAAGTAAAGACATATGTTCAGCTTGATTATAAATTCTTTCAACAACATCTTTATATTCTTTTTCTTCAACCATATCTAACGTAATTAATTCGCTATAACCTAAAATCGCAGTTAATGGCGATTTTAACTCATGTGAAGCGTGCGCAAAGAAGTCTTTTTTCGTCTCTTCTATTTTTCGTTCTTCTGTAACGTTATGCAAAACTATTAGTTTTGAAGCGCTACTTTTACTAAATGTTTTTTGAACTTGATATATTTGCACAATAAAGATTTTATTTAAAAAGTTAATATCAAAGACTTTTTCTTTTTCATTTTTAGTAAAGGGTTCTAAAAACTTTTCATTATTAAACATCATATATGCGGTCTTACCTAAATCTGCATTTTTTAAATGAAAAGCAACCTCAGCATACTTATTATAAAACAACAACCTATCTTTATTATCAAATAATAAAATAGCTTGTTGCATAGAGTTTAAGACTTCATTATATTGTCTTTCTAAATAGAATTGTGTGTTTCTTTTATGTTTTAGCTGTAAGTAGACCAAAACTCCAAACGCTAACAAAAGTAGTGCTATTAAAATAATTATTATGTATCTTTCCATTAAATAATTCCTATCTTGTAGCCAATACCATAGACTGTTTCAATTTTAACTTCTGAGTTCGCTTCTTTTAGTTTTTGTCTTAAAGCTTTAATATGCATATCTAAAGCCCTTGTTTCACCCATAAAATCAGAGTTCCAAACTGCGCAAAAGATATCTTCTTTCGTTAAAACATTTTCAGCATTTTCAATCATATATTTAAATATCTCATATTCTTTATTAGTTAAACTTACTTCTGCTTGTTTAACATATACTTTGTATTGTTTTAAATCGATTTTAATATCATGAAAGTTAATTGTTGATTTATCACTAACTTTTCTTAACTTAGCTTGAATTCTTGAAGTTAACTCTAAAAGTCCAAACGGTTTAGTAATATAGTCATCAGCCCCACTATCTAACGCAATAACTTTATCCATCTCGTTAAATAAGGCAGAAATAATGATAATTGGTATTTCTTTATCATCTTTTCTAACATATTTTAAAAGTTCAATACCTGAAGTGTCAGGTAACATAATGTCTAATAAAATTAAATCTGGTTTTTGCTCATCATATGCATCAATAAAACTTTGTCCGGTGATAAAGCCTTTTTTATCAACGCCAAGTTTTTCTAATGTTTTATCAATAATATAAGCAATACTCGTATCATCTTCAACAAAATAGACTAACATATTTTACCTCCTTAAAGGATACTTGTTATTCTAGGGCTTCCTCTTACTATATATATTAACCACTCACAAATGTTAGTTGCATGGTCTGCGATTCTTTCAATATATTTAGCAACAAATAGTAAATATACTCCAAACTCATGATCAATCTTGTTATGTTTAAAATCATCAATCGCAAGTAATGTTAATTCGTTAAATAATGAATCAACTTCATCATCTTTATTAATCGTATCAATTGCTAAATTAACATCAATCTTAAAGAATGCTTCAACACTATCAAGAACCATCTGATTGGCTATTTTTGCCATTTTAATTGTAATTGGGAGTAATCTTTCATGGTCAAGTTTATGAGTCTTAATAGTAATATTAGCTATATCTCTAGCATGATCTCCAATTCTTTCTAAATCCGTAATTAGTTTATAAATCCCTGTAACTAATCTTAAGTCGCTCGCTAAAGGTTGTTCTTTCCAAATAATCTCTAAAACTTTTTTAGAAATAACATCTTCCATCTCATCAACTTCAATGTCTCGTAACTTAATTTCTTCAGCCATATCTAAATTGTTTTCTTCAAAGGCTTTTAAACTGTCGCTAATGTTAGTGATAACCATTGTTGCCATTTTATAGACATCTTTCTTTAAATCCTCGATTGCAATCTCCAACCATTTTCTTAAATTCATTATTTTTCCCCTTATGTCATTATAACACATTAGCCAAATCTCCCGGTAATATACTTTTCTGTTTGTTCATATTTTGGTTTACTAAAAATCTTCGTTGTTTCGTCAAATTCAATTAACTCTCCCAAGTAAAAGAATGCCGTTTTATCACTAATACGTGCCGCTTGTTGCATATTGTGAGTAACAATTACGATTGTATAATCATTTTTTAGTTCTCTAATTAAATCTTCAATCTTTTGAGTTGCAATCGGATCAAGTGCGCTAGTAGGTTCATCCATCAAAACAACTTCAGGTTCCATCGCTAAAGTTCTTGCGATACACAATCTTTGTTGTTGGCCGCCCGAAAGTTTCATTGCTGATTCATGCAATCTATCATGTACTTCTTCCCAAAGAGCTGCTTGTTTTAAACTTCTTTCAACTATCTCTTTTAAAACTTTTTTATTTCTAACGCCTTGTCTTTTAGGACCATAAGCCACATTTTCATATATAGACATTGGAAACGGGTTAGGACTTTGGAACACCATCCCAACTTTAGTTCTTAATTCTATTACATCATACTTTCTATCATAAATATTACTACCTTTTAATTTAATACTTCCTGTAGTGACCGCTTCTTCAATTAAATCATTCATTCTATTTAAACTTCTTAAAAAACTTGATTTACCACAACCAGAAGGTCCAATAAAGGCTGTAACTTCTTTTTCTTTAATTTCCATATTAATGTTTTCTAAAGCCATTTTATCGCCATAATATAATGACATATTCTCTACTTTAAACATAATTTCACCTACTTATATTTATTCATAAAACGATTAGTAATCACTTTAACACTCATGTTTAGCGCTAAGACGACAATCAAGATTATAATTGCAATCGTACTAGCTAAAGTAACATTTGGAATCTCTCCACCCATTACCGACCAAATATGGACTGCAAGCGAAGTTGATCTACCTGTAATACTAATTTTATCACCGATAAATGTTCCCATCGCAAAAATTAACGCTGCCGACTCACCAATAACTCTACCAACACTTAAAATCGCTCCTGATAATATTCCTGGTAAAGCATTTGGTAACATTATCTTAAAAATTGTTTGTGTCTTTGTTGCACCTAAAGCGAGTGAACCTTCTTTATATGATTTAGGAACAACTGATAAAGCTGATTCTGTTGCCTTAATAACTACTGGCAAAATTATTACAACTAGTGTTAATGCCCCTGCAATAACTGAACCTCTTTTCATATCAGGGTTACTAAATAGTGCTGATGTTAAAGGGATAAATACTGCTGCACCCATTAATCCAAAAATAATAGATGGTACTCCTGTTAACATATCAATAAATGATCTTAATAAATTAGTAACTTTATTTTGGGGTGCTATCTCATGTAAATAAAGTGCCGTTAATATTCCAAAAGGGAGTCCAATAATTAATGTCAAGAAAATTAAATATAATGTTGTAATAATAGAACCTCTAATACCTCCACCTTCAGATTTAACATTGGCTGTTTGTATCCCAACAGCATCACTTAAAACATTAACAAGATTTTCAGCACCATATCTACTAAATATCGTAACTGTAGATTCATCTTCTAAAACTGCACGCATTGTTGAATCAAAAATAAAACCTTCTTTGAATGGAGACTTTTCTCCTTGTTCGTTTATTGTAGTTTTAAGTGGTGAGTTATCATCTATGTAAACAAATCTAATTGTTTTAATACCTTCTAATGTATAATCATCTTTTACCGCAAAGCCAAAGTTTTCAGAAAAATAAGCATCCTTGATGTGCGGATTTTCAAAACTTAAGCCTTTCGCGCTTACTGTTGTTTCTAAACGGTAAGGTTTTGAATGATAATCTGTTACTAATATTTTAAACGATAATAACTTACTTCCTCTACTAAACACAAAAAACAATATCGCTCCTAAAATAATAACTGCTATAAAGGAAGCTATATATGTAATTACTTTTAAACTCGTATCAATAACTTTTCTTTTATTAACTCGGTTCATAATATCTTCCTAACCTTTTCTTCACAGCGTTTAAAATGATATTTACAACTAAAATAACAACAATAAGCACCAACCCAATAGAAAATCTTATATCGTATTCTAGTGAACCAAAATTGGCTTCATGAATACCTGTTAAGATTGTTGAAGTTAATGTTCTTGTTGTTGAAAATAAACTAAATGTTGGTCCACTACCACGACCGCCTGCAACCATCGTCACTGCGGTTGCTTCACCTAAAGCACGACCAACACCTAAAATTATACCTGCAAATATCCCAGGCTTAGCTGCATTTAAACTAATACAAAACATTGTTTGAGTTTCACTTGCACCAAGCGCTAAAGAGCCATGTTCCATATCTTCTGGAACAGACTTAATTGCCGTAATTGATAACATTGTAATAGTAGGCATAATCATCATCGATAAAACAATAACTGTTGCCAGTGTTGACTGTCCACCTGCGGTAACTATGCCTATTTTATCAGCGAAGTTTCTTACTAATATTACTACATATCCTTTTCCGAACATCCCAAAAATTATAGAAGGTATTGATGCTAGGACTTCGATTGTTGTCGTTAAAATATTACTTAATACTTTCGGCGCCATTTTTGCGACAAAAAGGGCTGTTAAAACAGAAATGGGCGCACTAACGAGAACAGATAAAAGAACTACGTACATCGTATTAATAATTATATAGCCGATTCTATATTCTGGTGCAAAATACCTAGTTCCAGTAATAAACTTAAAGAAACTAACTTTATGACCATCATAACTCAAGAAAAACGGTCTAAAACCGCGCAATGCAACTATTACAATTATAAGTACTATAAATAACGCTGATAAAATAGCTGTAAACAATAAGATGTTTTTAGCTATTTTATCAATTCGTCTATTTCGCTTTTTCGCTTTATCCATTAGTTACGTAAATCTTTCCAGTTTTTTATTTCTCCTGTATAGACATCTTTTACTTGTTCTGTATTAATGTTATTAAGTTCATTTTCACTATTAACTACTATTACTACTGCATCCCATGCAAGTCTTCCATATATAACGCCAGTACCACTTTCTGTGTCTTTTAGGTTTCTACTTGCAAAACCAATGTGTAAATTACCATCTGCTCTAGTTCCTTCATAAGCTGCACCTGAACCTGTATGATTGTGCATAGGCTTAAATCTTGGTGCTAATGCTGAGAATGCTGATGATAATGCTCTTGCAATTTTTTCAACTGATGTTGAGCCACCAAAGTGAATTTCAACTTGATCGCCTTCTGCTAATGCCGCAGCATGTTGATCTTTGATGCTATCCCATGTTGGTGCTGTATCTATTCCACCGACAATACCATCTTTATTCTTAATAATTTCTTTACCATCTTTTGAATCCATAAACGCTAAGAATGCTGCTACTAATTGTTTTTCAATCTCTGATCCAATATCTGCATCAGCTTTGCGAATATACATAAATGGTCTCTTTAATTCGTATGTATCATTTAATACATTTGCTTCAGTTGCAGCGACACCATTAAACTCTAAACCTTTAAGACCTGATCCACTTAATCCTGATAATGAAATATAACCAATTCCATTTTTATCATTTTTAACTGAATCCATCATATCGCCATTAGTGGATGCTTCTATATATCCATCTACTAAACCATCATTAGATTCAGCAAGTGCTTTTAGGCCGATAATTTCAAAGAATGCTCCTCTTGTTCCACTCGTTGTATCTCTAGTGTAAACTTTAATTGTTTCTTCTTTCCCTTTACATCCTACTAGTACAACGCCTAATACTAAAACTAAAATACTTAAAATAAATTTTCTCATCTTCTTTTTCTATCCTCCGTTCGTCTAGATTATAGCAATCTATATAAGTATAAAACTATCAAGAAATGTAATAACCTTGTAAAAAACTTGTAAGGATTTTCCTTATGAAAATAAAAAAACTCATGAATTTTTCGCTTAATCATGAGCTTTATCTATACTATTTTTTGTTTTCCCGTTTTATCGTTTGTTTCTTCTTGTAAATCTTTTTCTGTTTCTTCTAATCGTTCTTCAGATATTTTTTCTTCATCTTTTTTAGGAATTAAAAGTCTAATTATTACATATATAATTATTATATTCACTATAATTAATGCTAATAAAATTGGATTTTTAAAGACACTTTGAATAAAATATATTATCGCTCCAACCCAAGGGATTTTAAACGCGTATTTACCTATTATATTATCATATGTAATCTCAGTCTTATTGCCATTTTTATCTAACCAATGTTCATCATATGTTTCAGACTTATAATCACTATAACTTTGAGTTTTATAAATATTAACACCATCAACTTCTTCAATTTTCCAATATAGTGTGTTACAACAACTTTACCAAAAAAACTTCCTTCTTTAATATAAGTCTCAAAAGTTATAATATCTCCTTCTTTTAAATCTTTTTCACTAGCTTTCTTCGCAAAGACAACATCATTAACCTTTAGAAAAGGTTCCATACTTTTTGTTCCAACACGAAAACCTTTAATATATAAAGTATTAACCATTTGTTTGTTTGTAACAACAAATCCAAATATAATATAAAAGCCTAGTATAACTACTAAGCTATAAAATGCTATTGTACCGACTAATTTTCTTTTGCTTCTTTTCATATTAATCGCCAACTATGAATCGTTTGCTTTGTTGATCAAGATATAACCAAAACACGACCGCCGATGTTATCATTCCAAAGGTTACTAACACAAGAAAGATAAACGCATCTCTTTGACCGAAAAAATATACTGCTTGGCCAAAAAAGCCACAAGTGCCTGCATAAATTCCTTCAATCTCAGAAAAAGAAACTATTTCTTCTTCACCTTCAAATGCATCATTAACCGTTGTAACTACTTTTTCTGTTTCAAAATTAATTGAAAGAACTTTTGCTCCCCATAAGTAATCAGCGTTTTTACTATTTGGGACAACAACGTAATCCCCTTCTTGTAGTTTATTACTATTAAATGCTTTTAATCTTAAAACGCGAACTTGCATTTCGTTTTCATTAATTATTTTTTGGTTGTAAGGTATTCCCTTAATTCTTCTTACACCATAAACACTTAAACCATCATCTCTATGGAAAACAATTGCGCTTAAAGCAATTATGCTTAAAATCATTAAAGCCGAGACAACAAAAAGTAGTATAAGTAACAATTTAGTTCCTTTATACTCAACTGGTAATATTTCTTGTTTGTCTTGTGCTACATATTTAAACATTACTACTCCTCAAGATTGTTTTCTTGTTCTTCTTTTTCTTCTTCCTTTTTGTTCATTTTAACTAAATAAACAATAAGGCCAATAACGACTCCATTAACTAATAAAACTCCAATTCCATATGGACTTCCTAAGAAACCTGTTACAGCACCTAAAACTGGAATTCTTGAACTAACAACTCCAATATACATCTCCTCAGTAACATTCCATGGAAAAGAAACATTACTACCGGTTGAATGAACATGATAGTATTCAGGATCAGGTTTTGTCATCACTCTATAAGCTTTTAATCCATCATTATCTCCATACCCTTTTAGTTTAAAAAGAATAATATCCCCTGCTACTAAATCATCAAAAGGTTTATCCTTTACTATGAGAATATCATGTTTTTTTAATGTTGAATCACAATTTGATATAGCGTGATATGATGAAACGCCAGTAACGGCTTTTGAAAATTTCGGAACATACAGCAATAAAATAATAAACAATATTAGTAAACCGGTTAGGCTTCCTACTGTAATATTAATTATCAGATTTTTCTTATCTTTCATATTAACCTTCATCCTTTCTCATACTTTCATAAAAACAACACTATTTATATGTTACATCATTTGGATCTGCTCGATAGTCAAGCAAATTAGTATCAAGTAAATAGCCAAAATAATCCATTGGTAATGGTTCAATTTCTCGCCACTCTGCCCATCGATTACCTGAATGTGTTGCAGGGTCATTAACAAACCAATTCACAGTGTTATACCTGTAATTTGCAATATACCACTTACCATTTCTTATAACTACTGAATTAACACGATAGTTAACATTTGGTTGCCATTCTAACTCAACCGCTACAAAAGCCCATTGCGTATTCTCTTGTCCTGGTAAGCCATGATAATAAGGATTATAATTCATAGAACTATTCACAATATACAAATTACCATCATAAGAAAACACAGTATCTTGTGGAACATATTGGTTAAGGTGTCCTTCTTCTTCCCATATATTAAGATTATACTCGTTTTCCCATGGTTCTTCCTCTAACCATTCACCAATAGTAATTGTTGGAGATTTACTAGAACTACCTGCAGTAATTGATAACTCCCAATAAGCAAATGTTACGGAAGTGTTTAAGACAATAAGAAAAACAAGTAAAATAATTACTATTGCTCTTTTACTTAAGTTTACTTTCATTGTCTCACTTCCCTTCTTGAAGAAAGGCGGTCACAAAAAATGACCACCTATCTTTTAGAATTTTTCTTTTTTAGTTAAATTAAGCTGGTGTAACTGGTCCTAATGTAAATGTAACAGTAAGTGTTAACACTTGGTTAATGATTGCTTCATAGTCTACAGCATTTGCTGGCTCATTAGCAAATGTTACTGTAACATTAACTACTTTAGTTTGACCATAAGTCATTCCTGCTACTGAAAGGTCATTACTAATTGTAAACATTTCTGCCATTTTATCAGCTGTTAAATCAGCAGGCGTGTTTAATGTAGCTGTAAGACTTAAATCCGCAGTAGCACCTACTGTTGATGCAGCGTGAGTTGATCCTGCCCACTCAACGTTAAATGTATAAGTAACTGAGTTTGCTTCGCCTTCACTAGGTGTAATTGTAGATGGTACTAATTTTACTGTGTTATTTGCAGGATCTGATACTGTTACAGTTGTTGCAACTGATTGACCTTCACCAATTGTAACTGTTGGTGTTCTAACATCACCTTGTGTAACTGTAATTCCACTTGCCCAATAAGCGTAAGTAAAGCCTGTAACTAATAAAGTTAATACTAATAATAACGCAATAACTACTTTTCTTTGTTTTTTCATTTTCATTTTCTTTCCTCCTATTTATCTTTCCTTAATTTTTTTATTTTTTAGGTTCAATTGAGAACCTTAATGAAATCTCTATATGCTTGCCTCTAATTTTCTCGAAGGCAATCTCGCTATTTTCAACGTTTGCTTCTTTACCTTTTTCGGCTGCCTCAATTGCATCAATCGGTTCAAGAATTTTTACTACTATTTTGATTGTTACGACTTCATTGAAGTAATCCAATTCTTTTCTGCCAAGTTCATCTTCAATATATACTTGGACAAGATGTGCATATTCTGTATCGTTATCAATTGTTACATCAAATGCTTCAATAATTAAGTTTTGTGCGTTTAAAACTTCTTTATTAAGGCTTACTGAATAAGTGAACTCCACTTCTTCAACTTCTCCTACATATGTCGCACAACCTTCTGGAACTAATACGCCGTTAAACGCTTCACTAATATTAACAATCGTTAACTCAACGCCATCTACTGAACCAATACTAATCGTGATATTTCCCAACTTAGATACTTCATTCCAATACCTAACTGCTAATGTTGTCGTAAACCCAAGTGCGATGAGCAAAATAGTTATAACGATAATATTAACAACATTAAATTTTTTCAACTTCATCGCCTCCTTTGTTTATCATTTTGTTTTAAATTATGGACGCTTTTTCGAATATGTATTGTTTTAGTTTTTTGAAAACGCCAACATTTTTTTTCTAGTGTTCCATTCTTGGTTAACGTGATAACTAAGGCGAAAACTCGGTCATCCAAATTCAAACATTTATTATAGTGTAACATACATTTTAATATGTGTCAATATTTTTTTTAAAAAAAGTATAAAAGTAATCATGCTTTTAATCTAATAATAAAAAAAGCGTAAAAATACGCCTTTCTAAAATTTCATGTTTTCTATTTTTAGTTGTATTTTAGTAACTCTTCTACCACAACTTGAACATCTATCTAATTCTGTGAAGAATACATTCCTATAAAATTAACTTTGCTTCGCCTTGTTTTTTTATTGTGAAAGCATAGCAAACGCGAATAAAAACACGATTGTGCCGATGATTATAGCAGCTACATTTAATTTTTTGCCTACGCTATTGTTTGTTCTATTAGCAACAGATAAGCCAATACCACCAACAATCCATGCAACAAGCGGTATAAACATACCAACTATAAGAGCAACCAACCCCAAAGTTACACTATTATCCGCCTTAGCTTCTATCTCAGAAACTCTTCTGCCGCAGTTTAAACAAATCTCTGAATCTATATAAATTTCACTTCCGCAATATTTACAATACTTCGTAACAACCTCCAATTATGTTTCAATTATAATTCCTTATAAATGAAATCCTAGTAAAAACATAGTATTTTAAAAACTTAACTTAATTATTTACATTTTAAAAAGATTCTTAAACTTATCCCAAGATGTCTGTTTACCTTCTAAATTACTGAATTCTTTAATTGCTTTTTTCTGTTCTTCAGTTAAATTTTTTGGTACTTCAACCTTTAATGTAACGAGTTGATCACCTTTTCTGCTTCCGTTTACTTGCTGGACACCTTTACCTCTTAGTTTCATAACTGTGCCTGGTTGTGTACCGGCCGGAATATTTAAATCGACATTTCCATAAATCGTAGGAATTTCAATTTTATCTCCTAAGGCTGCTTGCGCAAAACTAATTGGAACAGTTAGCAAAATGTCATCTTTTTTCCTTTCAAACACTTTATGTGGTTTAACGCGAAATCTTAAATATAAATCACCATTTTCACCACCATTACTTCCACCTTCACCATAGCCAGTCATCCTTAAGTTCATATTGTTATCAATTCCCGCTGGAACAGTAACTGTCACATTCTTAACCACGCGCTTTCTACCGGTTCCACGACAACTACTACATTTATTTTTAATAGTCTTCCCACTACCACCACATGTGTGGCAAGTTTCTTGACTTCGCATCGAACCTAAAATCGTTCTTTGTTCAACAGTAACATAACCATGACCATTACATGTCTTACATTTTTCAATATCTTTCATGCTTTCTGCCCCAGAGCCCTTACAAATATCGCAATCAACCTCAACTTCTAATTGTAAGTCTTTTTTAGTTCCTAAAACGGCTTCTTCAAAAGTTACTGTAATTGGTCTTTCAATATCTCTACCTCTTCTTGGGGCATTAGGATCAACTCTTCTTTGACCACCACCAAAAAAGGAGTCAAATATATCAGAAAATCCACCAAAACCTCCAAAACCACTAAAACCTTCAAATCCGCTGCCAAAGTTCGCATTCGCTCCAGCTGCACCGAATCTATCATAGTTCTTTCGTTTTTCTTCGTTTCCTAATACATCATATGCTTCTTGAACTTCTTTAAATTTAGCCTCAGCATTTTCTTCCTTAGAAACATCAGGGTGATATTTCTTCGCTAATGCTCTATAAGCTTTTCTTATATCTTCTTGTGAAGCGTCTTTACTAACGCCCAATATATCATAATAGTCTCTTTTAGACATCTCACACATCCTTTAAAAGTGGCATTGCTGCCACTTTTCTTTATTTATTTTAATTCTTTTCCTCGAAATCAGCATCTACTACAGTATCATCATCTTTTTCATTATTTGCAGATTCATTCTTTTGATGTTCTGCTTGAGCTTGTTGATATACTCTTGTAGCTAATTCTTGTGTAGTTTTTTCCAGTGCTTCTTTCTTAGTTCTAATCTTGTCTAAGTCAGTTCCTTTTAAAGCCTCTTCTAATTCTTTAATTAAACTTTCAGCATTATTTTTCTCATCTTCAGTCACTGCTGAATCTAAATCTTTAATCGCTTTTCTTGTTTGGAAAATTAAAGTATCAGCTTCATTTCTTAAATCTGCTTCTTCACGACGTTTTAAGTCCGCTTCTTTATTTTCTTCAGCTTCCTTAATCATTCTCTCAATATCTTTTTCACTTAAACTTGAACCGCCTGAGATTGTGATTTTTTGAGATTTGCCTGTACCTAAATCTTTAGCAGAAACATTAACGATACCATTAGCATCAATATCAAATGTAACTTCGATTTGTGGAACTCCTCTTGGTGCTGGCGGAATATCTCCTAATTGGAATCTACCTAATGTCTTGTTATCTAAGGCCATTTGTCTTTCACCTTGTAGAACATGAATATCTACTGCTGGCTGATTATCTGCTGCCGTTGAGAAGACTTGTGATTTAGATGTTGGAATTGTTGTATTTCTTTCAATTAATTTAGTGAATACTCCACCTAATGTTTCAATACCTAATGAAAGTGGTGTAACGTCTAATAATAATACATCTTTAACATCACCTGATAAAACTCCACCTTGAATTGCTGCACCCATCGCTACAACTTCATCTGGGTTAACACTTCTATTTGGTTCTTTACCTAATTCTTTTTTAACTAATTCTTGAACAGCAGGAATTCTTGTTGATCCACCAACTAATAATATTTGGTCAATATCACTAACTTTGATACTAGCATCTTTAATTGCTCTTCTAATTGGTGTTCTTGTCTTTTCAACTAAATCACTTGTTAATTCATCAAATTTAGCTCTTGTTAGTGTTAATTCTAAGTGTAATGGACCTGCTGGGCCTTGTGTAATAAACGGTAAACTAATTTGTGTGCTTGTAACACCCGATAATTCCTTCTTAGCTTTTTCAGCAGCATCCTTTAATCTTTGATACGCCATTTTATCTTGTGATAAGTCAATACTATTTTCACGTCTAAACTCTTGAACAATCCACTCAACTATTCTTGCATCAAAATCATCGCCACCAAGACTATTTTCACCAGCTGTTGATAAAACATCAAATGTTCCTTCAGCCAAGTGTAAGATTGAAACGTCAAATGTTCCTCCACCTAAGTCAAAGACTAAGATTGTTTGTTCTTTGTCTAGTTTATCAATACCATAAGCAAGCGCAGCCGCTGTTGGCTCATTAATAATTCTCATAACTTCTAAACCAGCAATAATACCTGCTTCTTTAGTAGCTTGTCTTTGTGCATCGTTAAAATATGCAGGAACTGTAATAACTGCCTTACTAACTTCTGCTCCTAAATAATCTTCAGCTGTTTGCTTTAGGTTTTGAAGGATCATTGCTGATAGTTCTTGTGGTGTATATTTTTTATCACCAATAGTTACTTTATAACTACTTTCGCCCATTTTTCTCTTAATTGAGCTAACTGTATTAGGATTAGTGATAGCTTGTCTCTTAGCTAATTCTCCTACACTAATCTCATCACCTTTAAACGCAATAACTGATGGTGTAGTTCTTGAACCATCTTTATTAGGAATAACAATTGCGTCTTTTCCTTCCATTACTGAAACAACACTATTTGTTGTTCCTAAGTCAATACCTATAATTTTATTTGTTTTTGCCATTTTCTTCACTCCATTCATTTACTGTTACCATTGCTGGTCTAATTACTCTATCTTTAAACAAATAACCTGTTTGTGTTGTCTTTAAGATAATTCCATTTTCTTTTTCTTTATCTTCTTCTTTTTCAACTGCATAGTGATACATTGGATCAAACTTTTCACCATCAGTTTTAATTAGTTTTAAGCCTTCTTCTTCTAAAATATCAAATATTTGATCGTTAATCATTTTAAATCCGCTTAAATAGTTTTTTAACTCTGGATTTTCTACATTACCATTAACTACTATATTCAATTGGTCAAGTGGTAATAATAACTTTTCAATTAACCACATATTATAATATTTCATGTTTTCAGTTAATGCTTTTTCGTTTCTCTTTTTATAGTTTTCTAACTCTGCGACTGCCCTTAATGCTTTTTCAGTTAATTCTTCTAACTCTTTTTTCATCTCTTCGTTTTCTTCTCTTAAAGCATCAAGTTCAATATCCTTTTTACTTTTCGTTTTTTTCTTTTCTACTTTTGGTTGCTCATTAACGACTTCTTCTTTCAAATTTTCTTTCTTTTCCATCATATCCCTCATTTTTTATATAATTTTGTAATATTTTTCGCAATATATTCCATCAAAGGAATTACCTTTGAATAATCCATTCTAACCGGCCCAATTAATGCTATAGTTCCTACTTCATATTCACTCACACGATATGGAACACTAATAATCGTGCACTGGTCTGTTGGCATAAACTCTGCCTCTCTACCGATTTTAAATGATAAACCTTTTTCATTACCAATAACTCTTAGTACATCTTTATTATCTAAAACCCTCAAAAGGTTTTTAATATCTTCTGGATCTTCAAACGTCGTTTCACTAATCATATTACCAATGCCTGATAAATAGACTTCTTCTTGACCCATACGCATAAACGCATCAATGAATGTATCAACTATCTTTTCTTGATAATCAAGATATTCAACAACTTCTTTTTCCATCAACCTTGAACTTAATATTCTACCAGCATCTTTAATATATTGATTTTTCAGTAAATCATCAAAAGTTTTAATCGTTTTATTGAAATACTCTAACGAGATACCATCAGGAATTCTAAAGACTTGCGATTGAACATTACCTTTATTAGTTACTATAAGCAATACAACTTCATCTTCCGTTAAATTAACAACATCAATCTTTTTAATTCTAGTTAAACTTGAATCAGGTCCCAACACCACCGATGTATAACTTGTTAGTTCGCTTAATAAATCAATGGCTCTTTTAACAGCATGTTCTTTTCTGTTTTCAAACTTTTCAAAAATACTATCAATAAGTGGGAAAAACTGACCTGTATCACTATCTCTAGTAATTAAATTTTCCAAATAGTATCTATAACCTCTTGTTGAAGGTATTCTTCCTGATGAAGTATGCGTCTTTTCTAAATAGCCCATCTCTTCCAAATCTTGCATATCATAACGGATTGTCGCGCTTGAATAATCTAAGTATGGTCTATCAGTTAAAACCTTTGAACCAACAGGAATTCCCGTTTCAACATAAATTTCAACTATCGCTTTTAAAATTAATTTTTGTCTATTTGATAACATTAAATCACTCCTGTTGGCGCTTTAAACTTCAAGTGCCATTTTCATTATAACTTAATAAATTGGCACTGTCAAGCGTTAAGTGCAAATTAAAAGAAAAAGGCGCCAAATAAGCGCCTTTAACTGTTATTCTTTTTTTAAAATTGTTCGAACTTTTTCGTTTTTTTGTCTAATTTCTAGGAGTGTTGTATCTTTACCATGACCCGGACACACTATAGTGTTTACACTAAATCTCTCATATAACATTTTTACTGATTTTTTTAATTGATAATCTGAGTGTGACTTTCTTTTTGAAAACCCTGCCCCTTTAATTGTTAGTGTATCGCCTGTATATAGTTTACCATCATAATAATAACAAACAGATCCTTTAGTATGGCCAGGTGTATGTATGACTTCTACTCTTTTATCAACAAACTCTAACTTAGTATCATCATCGACTAACTTCAAATCAAGCCTATTTAAATCATACTCCCTTTTTGATTCACTATCTTTAAAACCATTTAAACTATCATCAATGAATAAAAAGTAATCATCTTTATGTAAATATACCGGACAATTAAAACGACCTATTAAACTAATATGATTCTTATGCGCATGTGTGAGTAATATCCCCCACAGCTTTAATCCGCTTATCTTTTCTACTATCTCTTCATAATTACATGAAGGATCAACAAGCATTACGCCATCAAATCGTCTTAAAATATAAGCGTTGGCTTCGCCTTTTAAACCTATGATTTTCATTATAATAACAAAAAACTATTTTTAAAAATAGTTTTAGCGTTTTTCCCTATGTAAAGTGTGTTTTCTTTGTTTAGGGCAATATTTTTTCATTTCTAAGCGATCAGGTGTAGTTCTTTTGTTTTTATCTGTATAGTAATTTTCTTCATTACACTCTGTGCAAACTAATTTTACATATGTGCGCATATCATCAACCTCCATTGTCCGTTTATAAGTATAACAAATCTTTTTAAAGATTACAAGAAAATAATTTTTAATCTTAGTTTTGTTTGTGTGATATAATCATATTGGTGAATAAAATGAAAAGAAACAAGACAAAATCTGTCAAAGTGGGCAATCTAATCTTAGGCGGCAATGATCGTGTTTACATTCAATCAATGACGAACACTAAAACTGCCAATGTTGAAGAAACCGTTAAACAAATTCATAGACTAGAAAAAGCTGGATGTGAACTTGTTAGAGTTGCGGTTTTTAATATGCAAGACGCAAAAGTCTTGAGTGAGATTAAAAAACAAATAAAGATTCCCTTAATTGCTGATATTCATTTTGATTATAAATTAGCACTTGAATCAATCAAACAAGGCGTTGATAAAATTAGGTTAAATCCAGGCAACATTAATGATATTGACAAAGTTAAACTAATCGTTGATGCTTGTAAGGAAAAAGGGATTCCGATTAGAGTTGGAGTTAATAGCGGATCAATGAAAGATGATTTACCACCAACGGCTGAAAACATGATTTTAACTGCTAAATACCATATCAACATTTTAGAATCTCTTGATTTTCGCGATATTGTCTTATCGTTAAAAGCAACAGACATTGCAACAATGATTGAAGCCTACGAATTAGCTAGCAAAACTTTTCCTTATCCACTTCACTTAGGCGTAACTGAAGCAGGGCCAGCTTTTAGTGGTTCAATTAAAAGCGCAATCGGTATCGGTTTACTATTACATAAAGGTATCGGCAACACTATTAGAGTATCATTGACCGATACACCTGAGGTTGAAATAAAAGCAGCAAAAGAAATCTTAAAAAACTTTAATTTAATTTCTAATTATCCTAACTTAATTAGCTGTCCTACATGTGGCAGAATTCAATACGATATGACATCTATTATTAAAGAATTAGAAACATACTTAGATACCGTTAATAAAAATATTACTATCGCAGTTATGGGTTGTCCTGTAAACGGCCCAGGTGAAGCAAAACACGCAGACATTGGTGTAGCAGGTGGAAAAGACTATTCCTTAATCTTTAAGAAAGGAAAAGTCGTAGATAAAGTTAACAATAAAGACATCTTCAAAACACTCAAAAAAATGATTGAAGAATTTTAAATTATAACCTCTTTAATTTTATCTATTTCATCAGTTGTAAATAAGTAAAAATCAAAACATAATTCATCACATTTTACAAAAACAACTTCATTTTCATTAATATATTTTACGATACTGGAAACAGGTGGCGAAACTAATAATATTTTAGTTCCTTTGATCTTTTCAAAGCCGCCTGTTTTTAATAGTTTTAACTTCTTCGTTGATGCATCTACTTGCCAGTGTCTTCTTGAATTGATACTTAATTCTTTATGAATCCCTAAAAGTAATATCTTGACAAACACTTGCTGATTATTAACTGTTAATATTAAATCAAAAGCATTAGCCTTCACTTCTTTTATTTCACCAACAGCCCTTAATTTTTCTTTAATAGCCTTTAGGTGTTTTTCCTTGTTTAAATACAAGGCTAAATAAATGCCTACTATTATCAAAACTATTAATACTAAACCAATAATTATCTCCATATTACTTATCCCTTTCA
>Ga0172382_10000726_pt1 | contig 61514 bp, 57 predicted proteins | sample Leawel138RmetaG_FD_122245 | JGI IMG/M metagenome (GOLD analysis project Ga0172382, IMG submission 122245) | Leachate microbial communities from a municipal landfill in Southern Ontario, Canada - Leachate well 138R metaG | ecosystem: Engineered > Solid waste > Landfill > Unclassified | place...
CGCTGAAATCAAAACCCTATTTCTAATGGTTTCCATTAGAACATACTCAGGATAATCTCACAACTAAAAGCGACTAACGCTATCTATTATGACCAAAATCTGCTAATGGAAAATCTGGGTTTATAGTGCTTCGTCGCGCGTTGCTGCCGGAATCAACGCTCATGCCCCGGAGGCTTGTTTGAAAAACCCCGGAATTTTGATTATCACCCTCATCATGATCGCGATACTCTCGATCGCCTGCCCGTCTCACGGGGCTGCCGCGCGGGGATCCGGCGAACGCGAAATCGTCGTAGGTGCCGGATCGTCCCTCCACGGCGGCCTCGCCAGCAGACAAGTGCTGATTTCACCGGCTCTCAGCACGCAGCCGACGCGCCAGCCCTCTCTTCGACTGCGCCTCGAAGGAAACCTTGAATTGATCCATTATGATGGAAAACTGACTACCATTGCCGGCATCGCGCCGATGATCCGAGTCTACCTCGTGCCCGGGCGGGACCGGGGGCTTTTTGTCGAGGGAGGAGTGGGCGTTAATGTCAAAAGCCGGAAGACCATCCGCGAAAGAGAACTGGGAGGTTCCCTCATTTTCAGCCCCTCCCTGGGCGCGGGATACGCTTTTTCTGAGCGGCGGCACCCCGCGGCTCTTTCAATTCGTTACAGGCATCTCTCAAACGGAGGACTCTATTCAGAGAATCGGGGATTTGATTCCTGGTATGGCTTGATTTCTATAGGGTTTTAACGCAAGGAGGATGATCATGGAAAAAACCAAACCAACCCGGGATGAGGCGCTGGCTCTCCTGATGCAGTATAACCGGAGCGAAGGACTGATTGTGCATGCCCTCGCGGTAGAGGGGGTTATGCGCCACTTCGCCGGGAAATTCGGCGGCGATCCCGATGTGTGGGGCATCGTCGGTCTGGTCCACGACCTGGACTACGAACAATACCCCGACCATCACTGCCGGAAGAGCCGCGAGATTCTCGAGGAAAACAACTGGCCCGAGGAGTACATCCGTGCCGTCGTAAGCCACGGCTGGGGCATTTGCAGTGACGTTCCTCCCGAATCGAAGATGGAACAGGTACTCTACGCAATTGACGAACTGACGGGGCTGGTATCAGCCGCGGCGCTGGTACGGCCATCCCGAAGCGTGATGGATCTGACCACAAAGTCGGTCAGAAAAAAATGGAAGGACAAGCGCTTCGCCGCCGGTGTCGACCGTGGAATCATCGAAGCGGGGGCCCGAATGCTGGATATGGACATCAACGACCTGATCACGGAAACCATTGAAGGCATGCGCGGCGTGGCCGAAGACATCGGTCTGAAATAAAAGATAAAAACCTCTTTTCTCTGACGGAGGCATTCTCAGAGGGCTGTATTACAGGCAGAAAGCGACTGTCGCCTCGGGAAATTTAGAGATGAGGCAGTCGTTTTCCTGCCGACCGCATACCGGGAATTCTTTCCGGGGTATGCGATGATGACTTGTGAACGTGCCAGTACTTAAACAAACCATGAACCGGGAGGATATGCCGTGATGGGTCTGATCAAAGAGTTTAAAGAATTTGCGGTACGGGGTAATGTCGTCGATATGGCAGTCGGCATCATTATAGGAGCCGCCTTTGGTAAAATCGTTTCGTCCGCCGTGGGCGACGTTATCATGCCTCCCATCGGTGTCCTCCTGGGAGGAGTCGATTTCTCCAATCTTGCCTTTACTGTGAAAGAGGCCACCGGAGACCTGCCGGCTGTCGTCATCGGCTATGGGAAATTTATTCAGACGGTTATTGATTTTACCATCATCGCGTTTACCATATTTATCGCGATAAAGGGAATCAACTCGCTGAAGCGTAAAGAAGAAGCGCCCGCGGCTCCACCGGAACCTCCGGCACAGGAAGTATTGCTGATGGAAATACGTGATTTGCTGAAAGAACGTAAGTAAACCCCGGTACGGGGGCTCCGGTACCGGAGGTCATACCTCCGGTACCATTCTACGAAGCCGTCATCTTGTACCGCCCATCAAAGAGCCCGGAAGGCCACGGACAACCTGCCGTCCCGCAGAGGAGCCGACGGAGCGAACGGCACTCTTTTTGCCGCGGCCTGCACCATGCCGTCTGCCCTGCCGCCAGGGGGTCCCGTTCGTCCGAAAAGTAATTCGTTTATTCCGCCGCCAGGGCTCTTCGCCGCTGTCGCCGCCGCGTGCTGCCGGGCTGCCTCACGCGACTGCGCGTGCCCGGCATCACCCGAACTCCGTCAGCCGCTTCCTCTGTTTCACAGCTGCGGGACGTCTGTTCGATACTGTCAAGTGTCGATTTTGCATTGACAAGTTATTTTGCATGTATACTATTGGTATGCAAAATAAAATGGAAGGTGCCTCCATGAACGATGATGATCGGTTGATATTGCTCCTGTTTACAGCCCAGCAAAAGTTGCGGTCCTACCTCAACAATGCACTGGCGGCATCGGATATCGGTGTGACCGTTGCCCAGTCGGGAATCCTCTTCCTTCTCAAACAGAAGGAAGGACGGACAATGACGGAAATAAGCAGGATCCTCGGCATTGACAACTCAACCGTGACCGGCCTGACGGATCGCCTGGAAAAGGCGGGCCTGGTCAGGAGACAGAACAACCCGAATGATCGACGGATTTCACACCTGCAGATTACAGAAAAAGGGCTGCGGGAGGCGGATCGGGCACGAGTGGTGATTCATCGGGTCAATGATGAAATCAAGTCAGGACACACAGACGAAGAGATCGATTCTTTCAAACGGGTACTCAAACGTTTCTTTGCCAAGTTCGACGGATCGAAAAAAGCGGTAGAGGCGGAGGCTTCTTCGGAGAAACTTTCCACCCGTGAAGAAAGATTTGAAGGGGCCGGGCGATGACACACCGATTCTCTCCGGATCTGACGGCTCTGCGGCATCGGGTGGAAACCTTCGCGGCAAAGGAAGCTCTTCCCGTCCTGATAACCAGTGAAGACTTTCCCCGGAACCTCTGGTCAACCATGGGACAGAAAGGATTACTCGGCCTGGGGATTCCGGAAGAATACGGCGGGTCGGGAGGAACGTGGATAACTATCCAGGCTGTCGGCGAATCCCTGGTACGGGGATGCTCGAGCATCGGCCTGGCCCTGTCCTGGCTTATCCATGTTCTTTTGAGCCGCTTTATGATCATGGGATTGGGAACCAGGGACCAGATGGATCAGTGGCTGCCCCGGCTCGCCCGGGGTGAAACCACGATAGCGCTCGCTATTTCAGAGCCCCGGGTAGGGTCTCATCCCCGGCACCTGCGGACATTCGCCGCACATGAGGGCACGCAATGGAGACTTCAGGGAGAAAAAAATTATCTCTCCAACGGCCCCCTGGCCGGGGTGTTTTTAGTCCTCGCTGTTTCAAGCGGAAAAGGAAGCGCAAAGGGATTCACCGCCTTTCTGGCACCGCGGGACACAAAGGGTCTTCGGTTAACGGAAACTATCCGGTCGGAAACCCTGAAGCCGTCGATTCTCTGCGGTATGAAGCTGGAATCGTGTGTTCTTCCGGAGGATTCGGTTCTTGGCCCGCCCGAGAGGGCCTATGATACAGTTTCTAAACCCTTTCGGGATCTGGAGGACACCCTTCTTATGGGTCCGGTGGTGGGCGCCACGGCGGTGCAGATATCGCGCCTGGCGGCACTGATTCGTAACCAGGAGATAGAAAGAAGCGATGAACTGAAAAGAGGCATGGGGGAACTTCAATCGCACCTGGACACCCTGAGAGTACTTGCCGTCGAGGCAGCCGCCATGATCGATAGCAGCCATCGCGACCGGGAGTACCATTCAACTTTACTCTATTTTCGTCGATCGGTCGGGCATTTTCAATCCACGATCCTGCGTTTGATCGAACAGGGCCATATCGAAACCGATGAGGCATTCAGAACGCTCACAAACGATATAGCGTTCACTATCGGTATCGCCCGCAATGTTGCCATGATACGCCGGCAGCAAATGGGAGAAGCACTTCTTCTTGAAAAGGACAGTCATTATGCAGAACAATATTGAACACCCGGTTACATCACCGGACATACTCCGACAGGAACTCCGGAAACGTGGTTACGTGGCGAGCCGGCAGATCGCGACGACGGTTTACCTGGCCTGCCGTCTTTGCAAACCGGTACTGGTGGAAGGCCCGGCCGGAGTGGGTAAAACCGAACTGGCAAAAGCAACGGCGTCTCTGCTGGATCTGCCTCTCATACGCCTTCAGTGTTATGAGGGACTGGATGAATCCAAGGCGCTGTATGAATGGAAATATGGGAAGCAGCTGTTGTACACACAGCTGCTCAAGGACAAGCTCGACAGCATCATCCGGCGAGAGAACGGCTTCAGTGAGTCCATCGAAAAGTTGTATCGTTATGACGACATCTTCTTCTCTCCCCACTTTCTTGAACCACGGCCCCTGATGAAGGCATTGCAACAGGACCGGGGGGCTGTCTTGCTGGTGGATGAAATCGACAAATCCGACGATGAGTTCGAGGCATTTTTGCTGGAAATACTCTCGGATTTTCAAATTTCCATTCCCGAAATCGGAACGGTCAAGGCCCGCGTCAAACCCTTTGTATTCCTGACAAGCAACAATACGCGGGAACTGGGCGAAGCCCTCAAGCGCCGTTGCCTGCACTTGTTCATTCCCTATCCGGACGCGGCGCTTGAAAGAAGCGTCGTCAAAATACATGCTCCGGACATATCAGACACGCTCAACCGACAGCTGGTCGCCTTCACCCAGGCCGTGAGGCGACTGGACATCAGGAAAGCCCCCTCGATCAGCGAAACCATTGACTGGGCCCGCGTTCTCCTGGTCCTGCACGCGGAACACCTGAACAGCGACGTGGTGAGGGACACACTGAACGTATTTCTGAAACATGAGGCAGACATCGCTCTTGTAGCGGACCGCCTGCATGAGCTCACAACAGGCGCCCTCAGGGCGGCAGGTGATTCCTGATGGATCGTGTCATCAGCACGTTCATTACCTGCCTTCGACAGGCCGGCCTGGGGATTTCCACGTCAGAAACACTTGACGCTCTTGAGGCGGTGCGACTGGTCGGCTACGAGGACCGGGCTGTTTTTAAAGACGCGCTCTCGGCCACCCTGGTCAAGTCCGCCCACGAAATGGACACTTTTTTACGGTATTTTGACAGGTATTTCTCTCTGGACCCGATTACCGATGAGACAATGAACGCCATCGGTTCACTGACAAAATCTCCGGATGAATCCGGGGCGGCTGCCGATGTTTCTCTTGTCGACATGCCGGCCATGAAAAATAAAACAGCGCTGCTCCTGGCTCTTCAGAAAGCGGCCCAAGAAGTCAGACTCGAGGACATCCGGTATATAACACAGAGAAACCCTTACGTGACCAAGATGCTTGATGCCATGGGCATGCGGGACATGGAGCTTCTGATCGGGAGCCTCAAGGCAGAGGGCACAGCGGCTGCATCAGGTCGGGCGGCGGCCCTTGAAAGGGCCGTAACGTCTCTGAAGGAAAGTACCAGGTGGTACGTGGACCGCCAAATGGCACTGAACATGTCATCGGCTGCCGTGAGCCGGACCGATCCGACCTTGCGCCACAGAAAACTCTCAACACTTGAAGAACGGGACCTCAAGGAGATAGAAGCTATTATCCGACGCATGGTGAAGCGTCTCCGGGACCGTCAGTCCAGGAGCAGGACGTCCGCTCACCGGGGACAGCTGGATTTCAAGAAGACCTTGAGAAAGAATATGGCCCGCCATGGATTCCTGTTCGATACTCAATGGAAGAAAAAGAAGATTGACCGTCCCGAACTGGTCGTTATATGCGATATCAGCAAATCGGTCATGCGAACCGTCCGCTTTCTGCTCATGTTTATCTATGGCTTGAATCAGATCGTGTCGCGCATCAGAACCTTTGCTCTGTGTTCGAATCTTGTTGAAGTCACCTCTGTTTTAGACAGGTTGCCTCTTGAGGAAGCCATAGAAAAAATACGGCTCGGCGAAGGATTACCGATATTTATGGGGTACACCGATTACAATCAGTCTTTTCTGGATTTCAGGGACATGTTTATGGACAGCGTCTCCCGTAAAACCACCGTAATCATTCTCGGGGATGCCCGCAATAATTACCAGGAAGCACAGACGGCGGTGCTCCGGACAATTCATGAGCGCAGCAAGCGCCTGATCTGGTTGAACCCGGAGGATGAATCTTTCTGGGGATCGGGAGACTCGGAAATGAAACAGTATATTCCCTGCTGCAGCATGGTTCAGGAGTGCAACACGCTGCACCATCTTGAAGAGTTTGTCCGGAAGACGATTTCGATATGAGATGCCCGCCGGAAGAGCTGCGCGCGCGCCGGTCAGGCAATAATGTGTGGTCCGCGGGTGAGATCTGACGGCAAGGCTGTACGACGCCTGTACGTTTGCGTCAGTGAAACATTCTCAACTTTACGAAGCCGTCAAAGCTGGAGCCACCCGGGCTCCATCTTTCTCAATTCCGCGTTGATATACTTGCGGTCCTTCCAGAGGTGTTCCACAAGTTCCTCATACCCTCTCCCCTGGTGATCACTGTTTTCAGCGATGGCGGGAAGGATCGTGAAGGAGGCCGATTCCCTGTCGCAGCGGATGTCGACGTAATTTCCCTCCATTCCACCGAGAAGGGGCACGTGGTAAGAGAAATCCCCGCCAGCCCGCAGGATGTCTTTTGCAAGCAATCGGGCGTCTTTTTTCGATCGTATCTGAAAGGGCTGTTTCCTGACCATACGGTTCCGTCACTTCCTTTCCCCTGTGGATTTTCTCCTCATATATCATATCAAAAAAAGCACTGTATCCGATTTTCCAGATTTTGCAATGCTTTTCTCCCCTTCCCCGGCAGCCCGGGAGAGATCACGATCGTTGTTCAGGGAGGTAAAAAATGCTGACGGACCGGAAAGAGAACAATGAACAGGAGTGCGTACCGGGACTGACGGTGTGCTTAAGCGAAATCGGTTAGTTCCATGTCGGAGAATCGGAGACGGTTATTCCGTCACCAGACCAAGCTTCTTCATGATCGGATCATGCACCGACACAATGGCGGTGGTTTCGGTCTCATCGTCATAGAGAAGAACGGCCGGCCCCCGTTCGAGCCCGGACTTCTTCCGGTTGTACTTCTCGTCCCAGGAAACCTCGATTTCACCGTAATCGGTCCCGCATCCGGAGATGAATTCCCTGATCACGCCATCCAGCGCTTCGGGGCTCAGCCTGTTCACGGATATTCTGTGGTTCCGAACTCTCTTCGTGACCCGGTGCAAGAAATTTCTTGCACCGGATCGCCTAAGATATTGAACCGGCTTTCCGGCGGTGTGTACCTTGGGAATCCGCGTGGCTATAAATCGAAATCGAAGGGGCTGTCCCCATCCACCGGGCTGGTACGTGCAACCATTGAACTCCCCATCGGGTCGCTTTCGAGTGCGATACCACGCTGACTGATTAAAAATCGGGTCCAATATTTCCAATGAGTTACAAGACTGCCTTTGGGAAATTCGGACTTTTTACGAGGCCGTCAAACTTGTTTTTCTCTCAAGTACAAAAAACTACTTGAGGACACCTATGTCCACGAAATAGAAGAACTATTTTTCGCGGGTGTTACACTCCGGTCATACGTTTATGAAAGTACCCCACAGAAAAACGGGAACCTGGGGGCAAACCCCACGTTCCCGTTATCACAGGGAATAATTTTACAAATATGGTGCCGAAGCCGGGACTTGAACCCGGACGGGCGTGGCCCACTACCCCCTCAAGATAGCGTGTCTACCAAGTTCCACCACTTCGGCATGTTGCCGCACCGTAGTGCCTTTCCCCTGTTTTGTCAATAAAAAAACGCCGGGTTATCCCCCCTGCCCGGCGTCGGGTTTATCAATCAGCCGCCGGGCCTGGAGGCGGAGGCGGTTGGTCCGGAATGTCGGGAACGACAGGCAACGGCGCGCGTTCGTCGATGCTGTGTTCCACCGCTGAGGGAGGAGCAGGTCCCCGAATAACCGATTCGCTCTTATGGGCCGCAAAGTATGCGAGCCAAAGTGACGTCAGCATAAAAACAACAGCCACCACGGTTGTTGCCTTTCCGAGAAACGTTCCCGGGCCGCTGCTGCCGAAAATGGTCTGGCTTGATCCGCCGAAGGCCGCGCCCATGTTAGCCCCCTTGCCTGACTGCAGGAGGACGACGAGCACCATTGAAATGCAGACGATTATGTGAAGAACGACAACCACAGTACTCAACACGTATATCTCCTTACACCGTTGCAGATGATCGGAACCGCACTATGTTCATGAATGATGCCGGTTTGAGACTGGCTCCACCGACAAGAACGCCGTTTATTCCTTCGTGCGCCATCAACTCGTCTATGGTTCCTTCGTTGACGCTTCCCCCGTATATGACAGGAACCGTCCGACCGTCACCGATTCCGGCATATCCGGAAAGGATTTCCTTTATAAATATATGTACTTCAACAGCCTGCTCAGGGGTCGCTGTTTTACCGGTGCCGATAGCCCAGACAGGTTCGTAGGCAACTATAATTTTCCGTATATCATCGGCAGAAACATTTCGCAATCCTTCTTTTATTTGCCCTTCGACTGTGGAAAGCGTCCTGCCCGATTCCCGCTGTTCAAGGGTTTCTCCCACACAGACTACGGGTATGAGTCCCGTCTTCAGGGCGAGCTTTACTTTTTTGTTGACCTGGCCGTCTGTTTCTCCAAAAAGATTGCGCCGTTCGGAATGGCCTATCAGGACGTATGAACAACCCGCATCGGCAATCATCGCTGCCGAAATTTCGCCCGTGAAGGCCCCCGATTCCGCATAGGCCATGGTTTGTGCCGCCAGTTGAACGGTCGATCCCCTCAGGATATCGGCCACCGGACGGAGCGCCGTGAACGGCGGCGCAATGATTACCGTCCTGTCCGTGAACGTCGATGCTTCGGCTTTCAGTTCCCGGGCAAAGTCAACTGCTTCCTCAATGGTCTTATGCATCTTCCAGTTCGCCGCTATGATTGGTTTTTGCATTTCAGCACTCCTCGTATGGTTCCGTGAGTTCCTTCAGAGTGGAAGCTTCCCGAAGGTATCCGTCGCGGGGAAGCGGACATGCGGAAGTAGTAACGCCATGAAAGCCGATAGTCAACACAATTTTTCGGCACCATCCTTCCTTTCCTGCAGTGATCAGACCGTCATTCCTTCATCCACCGGCAGGAAAATAAAACTTCTCCCCGCACCGTGTGGACAGGAGACTCCGGGCCGTTTCGTTCTGCTGCTGATGCCCGGCGGATCGCCGCACCACGGCCCGCGAGGGAGACCTTCGTCCGTACTGCTCCGGAATATCGAAACAAACAGCCATTTTGATGTGCAGATGCGGACAATGCTCCGGGCAGCCTCGCGGCCGCCGACGCCGGCGCAATACAAGACTTGAAAAACACACAAACGTGACGCAACAGAAAGATGGTGGTGGATTTGGGAAGAGATAAGGGGTTGACAAGAAGATTGTTTTAGAATATAATAAGTGGTTACATAATATATGTGGATAAAATCATGGAAGAGCGGACGAATTCAACATTACAGTGGATTCCGGGGAAATGGACGGCAGTGGGCCTGCCGATTCTTGCCCTTGTATGCTCTATCTCGGTTCTTGCCCTTGATGGCCGCGAGGCATGTACCGGTGAGTACCGACCGCAGGAGCATCTGTTTGCCCGGTTCGCGGAGGTTCAGTCACTGGCTGAGCCGGAGACCGTCTGTGTTGATCCCGTCGAGGAAGAAGCGGTCATCATTGTGTGGAGAGACGACAGTTTTGACGACATCATCGAGGAACGGGCCCAACGCTACGGTATCGAACCGGAGCTGGTAAAGGCGATCATAATGGCAGAATCCGGCTATGACCCCATGGCGGTTTCCAGCGGGGGGGCCAGGGGGTTGATGCAGCTTATGCCCCGTACAGCCGAATCGCTGGGAGTTGAAGACTGCTTCGACCCTGTGGAAAACATCGATGCCGGCATACGGCACTTCAGGGATCTCATGGACCAGTTCGACGAGCAGACAACACTGGCTCTGGCAGCCTATAACGCCGGTTCGCGGCGGGTCAGGGAGTACCAGGGTGTCCCACCCTACCCGGCAACCAAAATATACATAAAGAACGTCTTCCGGTATTACCGTTATTTCAAGAACATCACCGACGACACGGCTGAACACACCGCCTGAGACGGACTCGCTTCCCACGGTCGTTATTGCGAAGCCCGCTGGTCCCTCGGTATAAAATCACGCACCTTGGATCCGATATATATCTGCCTGGGTCGACAGAGCCTCGATTCCGGGTCCTCCATGCTTTCCATCCACTGACTGATCCATCCCGGCAGCCGCCCAATGGCAAACATGACGGGGAACATGTTCACCGGGATGTCAATGGCGCGAAGCAGAATGCCGCCGTAGAAATCCACGTTCGGGTAGAGCTTGTGCTCGATGAAATAGGGGTCTTCAATCACCCGTTCTTCCATTTCCCGCGCTATGGCGAGGAGCGGGTCAACCCTTCCCAGTTTCGCCAGCAACCTGTCACAGAGCTTCTTGATGATCGGAACCCTGGGATCGTAGGTTCTGTATACCCGATGACCGAACCCCATGAGACGGAAGGGATCTTTTTTGTTTTTCGCCCTTTCTATGAAGGGTACGACGTTTCCTCCGCTCGCCTCTATCTCCTGAAGCATTTCGACCACCGCCTGGTTTGCGCCGCCATGGAGCGGTCCCCAGAGCGCGCTGATGCCGGCGGAGATCGAGGCGTACAGGTTGACCTGGGCGCTTCCCACGTGGCGGACGGCCGAGGTGGAGCAATTCTGTTCGTGGTCCGCCGATATGATCCAGAATACTTCGAGGGCTCGCACGACGTCATAATCGATGACATAGGGGCGAACAGGGGAGTCGAACATCATGTTCAGGAAATTCGCGCAGTACCCCAGCTCGGGGGAAGGATAGATCACAAGGTGACCCTGGCTTATCTTGTAGGACATGGCGGCCATGGTTCTCAGCTTGGAAAGAAGCCGTGCTACAGTGATGTTGGTTTCCTCCTCCTGGCTGCGTTCCGGCACTTCGGGGTAAAAAGCGCGCAGAGCATTCACCATGGATGAAAGAATTCCCATGGGGTGGGCACCCCGGGGAAAGTTGGAAAAGAAGGTTTTCATGTCCTCGTGGACAAGAGAGTGATGGTTGAGCAGCCCTGAAAAAGTGCTCAATTCGTCAGGGTTGGGGAGATGTCCGTTAATGAGCAGATAGGATGTTTCCACAAAAGTGGAATTCTCCGCAAGCTGTTCAATGGGGATTCCCCGGTACCTCAGGATTCCTTTCTCACCGTCAAGATACGCTATGGCGCTTCTGCAGTTTCCCGTGTTGACATAACCGGGGTCATAGGTGATGTAGCCCGTTTCTTCGAGGAGATTTGAGATATCGATGGCTTTTTCTCCCTCAGAACCGACGATAACAGGAAATTCATAGGTTTTTCCCTCGAGAATAAGCGTTGCTTTCTGCGGCATGATGTGTACCTCAATACATAATAAATGTTGGAAAAAACCGCAATGTAACAGACCCCTCCTAACTTTGCCAGATAAATTAATCCGTCACCCGCTATAACAGGAGACCTCGAGGTTTCGATAAGGGTTTGACCCGACCGGCCCATTGTAGTAGCTAGTGCCGTGTCACGCCCCATCGTTTTCCCGGATAGTGTGACCAAGCGCTCCACGAGGCAGGTTTTGCTCAGGAGGGTCAGATGTTTCACGACACCGGAGGCGGCTCCACGATGCAGCATCATGGGTGTACCTTTACCGTAAGGAGGATTGTGTTTCATGGGTGCTCTGCCCCGGGAATTTTTCAACCCCCGGTCTGTCGCCGTGATCGGTGCGACGCGAAAACCGGGATTTGGTTCCGGAATCCCCCGTTTGTTGAAGCGGCTGGGCTACACGGACCACCTCTATCTTGTCAATCCCCGCGAACATGAGATCGAGGGACTGCCGGTCTACCGTCGTGTCACCGACATTCCCGATCCCGTCGATCTCGCCATAGTCATCGTTCCCCGGGATCACGCGCGAAGCGTCATCGAAGACTGTATCGCGAAAAACATTCACGCGGTGATCTTGGAAACAGCCGGTTTCAGTGAAACGGGACCCGAAGGCGCCCGCATGGAGCGGGAAATAGCTGATCTGATAAAGGACGAGCCCGTCAGAATCATCGGTCCCAACTGCGTGGGGCTTATCAATCCCCATGGCCGTTTCACGTCAACGGAAGTTGCCCTCGAGGATATTACCCCGGGAAACATCGGAGTCATAGCCCAGAGCGGCGTCTTCGGCAGCATCGTCGCCGACTGGGCGCCGGGGCAGGACCTGGCCGTCAGCTCCCTGGTCACCATCGGGAACCGCCTCGACGTCGATGAAGCGGACGTGCTGTACCATTTCGCCCAGGACGCCACAACCGATGTCATTGTTCTGTATCTTGAGGGGGCGAAAGACGGACGGCGCTTTCGAAAGGCCCTTGGAGAAGCCTCACGCCGGAAACCTGTCCTGCTGTACAAGAGCGGCAGGACCGAGGTGGGGCGACGGGCCGCCGCGTCACACACGGGGAGCATGAGCGGTGTCGACGGCCTCTATGAAGGCCTGTTGAAACAGGCGGGCGTCATCAGGGCATCCAGTTTCCAGGAGCTTTTCGACCTGGCTCGGGTCTTTTCGCGGCAGCCTCTCATGAAGGGCACCGATACGGGGATCGTATCGACGTCGGGATCACTGGGTGTCATGGCTGCCGACGCGGCCGTCCAGTGGGGACTCCGGTTCCCCGATCTTTCACCCGGGACATTGGAGATGATCGAACGGCAGGCGCCGGCCTGGATGAACGTGAAAAACCCTCTCGATGTCGGACCGTCAGGCCTTTTCGGGCCCGGCCTGGAAGGTCTGCTCCGGGATTCGAGGATACAGGGAGTGATCGCCATCCCCGTTGTTCCCGACTCAACTATGCGGTTGATAGCGGATAGGGGGATGGGCCCCGATGTGCTTACAGGCGATGTCGAAGCTCTCCGGCGCCTGCTGCCGGACAAACCGGTGGTTACCTACACGGTGGGCGGCGCCTTCTGGACGTCGCTGGCGAGAAAAACCATCGGTCCCCACTTTACCATGGTACGTTCCGCCGAAACAGCGGCGAAAGCGCTCTGGGCGCTCCACCGGTATTACCGATTCCGGCGCGACAACCCCTGAAAGCCCGTCACGGCACCTGACCGATGCTTTCATCAACGGCGAAACCTGTTGAACTCGGGAGGGCGTTTTTCGAGGTAGGCAGATCTACCCTCCCGGGCTTCCTCCGTTCGGTAGTACAGATCGGCCGCCGTGAAGGACATTGCCTCGGTGCCGGCGATATGGTCGGACTCCCTGTTGAGGGCCGCTTTCAGCATCCTGATGGCCGTCGGGCTCATGGCGAGGATTTTCCGGCACCAGGCCTCGGTTTCACGGTCCAGTTCACCCTTTGGAACGACTTTGTTCACGAGTCCCATGCGAAGGGCTTCTTCAGCGCTGTAACGTTCGCAGAGAAACCATATTTCCCGGGCCTTTTTTTCGCCCACCACCCTGGTGAGGTAGGCGGCACCGTAGCCGGCGTCGAAGCTTCCCACCTTCGGTCCCGCCTGTCCGAACAGGGCGTGGTCGGCGGCGATGGACAGGTCGCACACGAGATGAAGCACATGCCCGCCGCCGATGGCATAGCCGTTTACAGCCGCTATGACCGGCACGGGAACGCGGCGTATGAGGTCGTGGACCTTTCTCAGGTAGATAATGAGATCAGCATCATAGCCCGCAGCCGCGTCAGCCGGATCGCCGGCATCGCCTCCCACCGAGAAAGCCCGGTCTCCATTTCCCCTCAGGACAGCGACGCCGATCGACGGGTCGCGAAAAATGTCTTCAAAGGCGTCGGCCATTTCAATGACCGTCCGGGTCCGGAAGGCGTTGAGCTTGTCGGGGCGATTCATGACGACCCGCGCGATGCCGTCCTTTTTTTCATAGACAATATCTGAATAGTTCATTGCGCAACTCCTGTACAAGGTCTGTGTTCCCGTGCGTGGTGACAGGTACTGGTACGATACCATTCCGCATCATATCACGCAATCACATGTTGACGGCGGGCTATCGAAAGGAGGAGACAGGGACATCTTTTTGTGATAGGGAGCAGACATTATGGCGATACACTGACAATACCGACGGCTTCGTACAATGGTACCGGATGCTTGGTTGCGTCCCCTCCCTCGTCACGGCGGCGTACCTCACAGTACGCCTCATTAAGATGTGTGCGCCGTGCCTCAAGGAGCTTTTTACAAAGCCGCTCTCTATCAGACGTTTTCAGACTTTGTACGAGTTCGTCAATACTTTTCTTCGTCAGAAAGATACTGCCGATGGGTTTGCTGCATCTTCTTCTGGAATCTCCCGGAGCCTTTCTCCTGATGGCGATACCGCTCCTGTATGCCGTGATTTTTCATGAAATCGCCCACGGTTTCGTGGCGAACCGGATGGGTGATCCCACGGCGCGGCATATGGGGCGATTAAGCCTGAACCCCCTGAAACACCTTGACCCCGTGGGGACCTTCATGCTGTTTATCTTCGGCTTCGGGTGGGCCAAACCCGTTCCCGTCAACTTCGCCGCTATCGGTAACGACAGGAAAGCGCTGATTGCCGTTTCCGCGGCGGGTGTCGTCACCAACATGATTCTCGCTTTTATCGCCCTGTTTCTGCTGCAGTTGCTGAAGCCCTCGCCGGGCGGGATTCCGGCGACGGCGCTGACCTATTTTGCCTACATCAACATCATCCTGGCGGCTTTTAACCTCATACCGATTCCCCCGCTTGACGGTTCGAAGATACTCATGGGGTTTCTGCCGCCGGGGCTTCAGCGGCAGCTTTCCCGGCTCGAACCATACGGCTTTTTCATTATCATTGCCCTGCTGTTCCTGGGTGTTCTGCGACCGGTCATTCTGTTTATTTTTAATATTCTCTACGGTCTGATCGGGTTCGTACTCGGCTGATGGGAGGCGGCGCGCCGGTTTCCCTCCGGATTCTCCGGCAGACTTTTTCAGAAATCACTTGACTTCAGCGGAAAAATGAGTAAAGTGCCGACTATTCTGAGCGCGTCGGGGCTTCATGAGGGTCGCGGGGCGTGTTAAAGTCTGGATTGAAACACTTTGAAGTACGAAGTTGAACATCGAAAATTTCAATTGTCGGTTTGTTTCATAGATGTGGCCGATCCAACTTTAGGAAAATCCGGAAAGAAGGAGGATTGCCACAATGTCTACAGGCATAGTGAAATGGTTCAATGAAAGCAAGGGTTTCGGTTTCATCGAGAACGATGAAGGCGGAGATGTCTTTGTTCATTACAGTGCCATTCAGGGCGATGGTTTCAAGGTTCTTCGTGAAAACCAGCGTGTGAGCTTCGACGTGGAGCAGGGCAAAAAAGGTCCTGCGGCGGCTAATGTGAGGCTTCTGTAAAAGAATCTGAACATGGATCATGAAACGCCTCCGGGACTCAATTCCCGGGGGCGTTTTTCATGTTCGGCCCGCGGGCGCGGAAGAGAAGAAGTGAAGAAAGGTCTTTCCGATGGCGCCCGTGATGTGATACCTCTACGCAACACCCATGTATAAGGAGTGATGCCCCATGATACGCAAAGAGTCACCTCCTGCCGGCGACTTTATCAGGGATAGTATCGACGAGGATCTCAGAAAGGGTGTGGTTTCCTCCGTTGCGACCCGTTTTCCGCCGGAGCCGAACGGATATCTGCACATCGGCCACGCCAAGTCACTCTGCCTGAATTTCGGTATCGCGGCCCAGTACGGCGGTACCTGCAACCTCAGAATGGATGATACCGATCCGGAAGGTGAGTCCCCGGAGTTCGTGGAATCCATCATCAGGGACGTGTCGTGGCTGGGATTCGACTGGAACGATCGTCTCTATTTTGCCTCCGACTATTTTGAAAAGCTGCATGACTTTGCCGTGGCCCTGATCGAGGCGGGCGGCGCCTATGTCTGCGACCTGTCTGCCGATGAGATCAGGGAATACCGGGGCACCTTTACTGAACCGGGAAGGGAAAGCCCCTGGAGAAACCGTTCTGTTGCGGAGAATCTGGACCTTTTCAAACGCATGCGGGAGGGAGAATTCGCCGACGGTGAGCGGGTACTCCGGGCCCGGATCGACATGGCTTCTCCAAACATCGTCATGCGGGACCCCGTCCTGTACCGTATCAAGAGAGAATCCCATTACCGACGGGGAACGGACTGGGTCATCTATCCCATGTATGATTTTGCCCACTGTCTTTCCGACGCTCTTGAAGGCATCACCCACTCAATCTGCACTCTTGAGTTCGAAAATAACCGCCCGCTCTACGACTGGCTCGTGGAACGGCTCATCGAAACCGGAAGACCCCGCCAGATCGAATTTGCCCGCCTCAATCTCAGCTTCACTGTCCTGAGCAAGCGGATCCTCATTGAACTGGTGCGCGGGGGCGTTGTGTCCGGGTGGGATGATCCCCGAATGCCGACGGTAGCGGGAATGAGACGAAGGGGATATACACCGGAGGCAATCCGTGCGTTCTGCGGAATCATCGGTGTTGCAAAGAATGAGAACCTCGTGGACATATCGGTCCTCGAGCACTGCCTCCGGGATGACCTGAACGAACGGGCTCCCAGGGCCATGGCTGTCCTGCGTCCGTTGAAAGTTGTCATCGAAAATTATCCCGAAAACCGGGTGGAAGAAATCGATATTCCCAATCATCCCCGGAATCCCGGCATGGGGACCCGGAAGGTTGCCTTTTCCCGGGAATTGTACATAGAGCGTGACGACTATCTGGACGATCCTCCGAGAAGCTTTCATCGCCTCGGACCGGGCCGGGAGGTGCGTTTGAGAAACGCCTGCGTCATTCAGTGCCGGGAGGCGATCCGGGACCCGGCCACAGGCGACATCATCGAACTGCGGTGTATCTGTGACCCTGAAACGCTGGACGGTCGCCCGTCCGAGGGCCGCAAGGTCAAGGGCGTCATTCACTGGGTGTCGGCACCCCATGCCATCCCTTCAGAGGTCCGGCTCTACGATCGGCTCTTCAGCATTCCCGATCCGGCCGGTGAAGATGATATCCTTTCCTGCCTGAACCCGAATTCCCTGGAGAAACTTCACACCTGCTTCCTGGAAGCAAGCCTCCATGAGGCCCGGCCGGGGGATCGTTACCAGTTTGAGCGGTTGGGATATTTCTGCCGCGACAGCACAAGCTCGCCGGGGGACAGGCCCGTATTCAACAGGATCGTGCCATTGCGCGACAGCTGGGAAAAGATAGCCGCCCGAACGACCGCTGAAACGAGAGGGTGACCGGTGTCACGGCAGACGCCGTGACCCGGTTCTCCATCCTTTTCAATGCTCCCCTGCCACCACGAGTCCCGCCTCCTTTTTTATCCGGAACGGACGGACCGGGTACGTATTTTGTTCGTCACATCACAGGGTTTCTCCTCGCGGTCGAAATGGAACAATCAATTAAAGATCTTGACAAACCGGACCCGACGATGAAGAAATTTATCCATGGAACGATTAAAATTCAGATGGAACGATCCTCGGGTATTTCGTGTGATCGCGATTGCGGTGCTGGTGCTTGCCGCCGCCCTGTTCATGGTCGGGAAGCCGGTATCTGTAGAATCTCTGATTGAGTGGGGGAGCGCCATGAGTGCCCATCCTGCCGTCGCGGTGGGTCTCGTGGCTCTTCAGGCAGTGCTGCTTGCCCTGGCTCTGCCCGGTACGCTCATGCTCTGGGTGGTGGCCCCCCTGTATACACCCTTTCAGGCCGCCTTGATACTGACGGCAGGCAGTGTTCTCGGTGCTTCGGGGGCATACGGGATCTCCAGGCATATCAGAGGCGACAGGCTATTCCGGGGTTTCAGCGGCCGCGTCATAGGACTCCTCAGAAGGAGGAACGATCTTTTTATACAGCTCCTGCTCCGTATTGTTCCCGGTTTTCCGCATTCAGTCATAAATTACGGTGCCGGGATGCTCAAGCTCCCCTTGAGTACGTTTCTTGTCGCCACGACCCTGGGGCTGGCGGTCAAATGGTTCGTTTACGCCTCTGCCATGCATGCTATGCTCGAAATGGGTTCCGGTGAAGGAAAAATAGGAATAGATTCGTTGATCCCGCTTTTTATTCTAGCGATCCTTTTCGCTGTGGGATGGCTGGTTCATCAAAGGGTAAAGACCAGGCGGTCGCCGTACCCGGAACATGATGCATGATGAATGAACGGCGGGGTGGAGGGGATTGCCACTCGTAGGGAAATCCCCCCTCCACTATCAAATGGCTGGGGGAAGAGGATTCGAACCTCTATTCACGGAGTCAGAGTCCGTTGTCCTGCCGTTGAACGATCCCCCAATGATGTCGGATTCAGGATATCGTTGTTGTGTCAACGAGGCCCTTCTATAAAAGATTATGATCCCTTCTGTCAATACCTTTCGTAAAAAATCAGTCCGGAGCCCGGCGGGGACGCAAGACATGCCCTGATCCCGAAGGGCCGGAGACTACGAAATCAATCCCCTGAAGCCGGTGGCAGACCCGCGGGCGGTCCATCGCACTTCAATCAGGATCCTCAGGGCACGATGACCGTAAAAAGCGCGTTTTGTCGAAGTTAACATATTCAACAGGCTCGTAAAAGTCGGGAAACGTTCGATCCATGACGGCTTCGTAAAAAGATAGGCGGGCGCGGTGCGTGCACCCCCGAAGAATGACGCGTGTTGCGGGATAGGCGACGGTGACGAAGAACACGGGACGGGAAAACCTCCGGACTTTCATGAAGCCGTCATATTTTATGTTAACTTTTTTATTGACACCGGACGGGGCTTTCCTTACAGTCGTTGCCGGATGCCTCGTAAACAACGAAGAACCGAGACCTGGTTTGAAAAACTATCGATTGTGTCATTTCGATATCAAGGAAAGATTTCTCGTCGCTTCGCTTCTCGAAATGACGGACCTTAAGACGCTCCTCGAAATGACATTTTTAAAGGTCACTTCGAACGTTCCCCTGTCACTTCGAACGCATGTGAGAAGTCTGAAATATCCCTCGCTTTGCTCGGGACAGGGATTTCTCGTCGCTACGCTCCTCGAAATGACGGACCTTAAGGCGCTCCTCGAAATGACAAAATAAAGGTCTCAACCGGAAGCTCGAAATACAATCATACCGCCTGCCCGGATTTCTTAAACAGGTACTCCTATGATTGAGAAGAAGAATTCTGAAGGACCGGGGCCGTCTCCGGCGAGAACTTCACGGGACAAGGAACTCATATATCTGACCCCTCTGGCCGTTATCGAAATCGGCCGGGACGGTCGTATACTCGACGCGAACCGCCACGGCCGCAAACTGCTTGGCTTCAGCCGTAATGAAAATCGTGCTGGGGGAGAAAACATCTTCGACCGTATTGATGCCGCCGATCATGATCTGGTCAGGGCCCGCATTAAATCAATCCGCGCGGGAGAACCTGTGTTCCCCACCAAGATCAGGGTGTTACGCCGGGACGGCACAGTCGTTCCCGTTCTCATCGTCTATGCGAATCTGATAGCGGCCGGAGGAAAAGAAACGGGTATCAGGGCCGCTATGACCGGTTGTGCCGAAGAGATCGAGACTGACCATGTTCACTGGAGGATTCAGGAGAAGTACAGGAAGCTCGTGGACCTTCTGCCCCAGGGTGTCTTCGAAACGGATGCCGCGGGCCGTGTAATCTATGCCAACAGGAGCATGCTCAAAATGTTCCGGCTTACGGCGGAAGACATCCGCGGAGGGCTGAGCGTCGCCGACGCGATTCTGCCGAAGGAACGGCCCAGAATGAATAAGATCATGCAGAGACTCGAAAACGGAAAGAAGCCCTGTTCCGAAACCGTTGGCTGTCTCAGAAAAGACGGTTCCGTCTTTCCGGGCCTGTTCACCGGCCGCGGCATAGTGCGCAACGGCACCTTCCGGGGGATATGGGGTATCGTGGCGGACGGAACAGTCCGAAGAGAAACGGCCGGGAATGTCGGTGTACTGGATGAACCGTACCGATCGCTCTTTTTCTCCGCGGGAACGGCGATGATCATCATCGAGGACGACATGTCCATATCACTCGCGAATGAAGCGTTTTACCGGTTCAGCGGCTATCCGCCCGGTGAAAACCTGACACTCTCCTCCCTGGTTCCGGATGAAGACAGGGACTTTATGACGAAAACGCTTCGCGAGCGGGCCGGCGGCGAAAAGACCGTTCCCCTGAGATACGAATTCAGGCATGTGAGGCGGGATGGTGGAGTACGGGACGGCATTTTGAGTGCCGAGCTGATTCCGGGGACACGGCGGACCCTGGCCTCTGTCGTCGATATCACTGACCTGAAACAGACGCAGAAGAAGCTGCAAAGGGAATCAGAAAACCTGTTGGACGCAAAGGCGGCCCTGAACGTTCTCCTCAAGCGTCGTGAAGAGGACAGGTCGAACCTGGGAAGAACGGTCCGGACGAATCTGAAACACATCGTTCTTCCCCACCTGGACATGTTGAAGGCACACAGGCTCTCCGCTGAAGGGACTGACATCATTGCAGCCATAGAAGACAGCCTGGAAGCGATCTTGTCTCCTTTTCTTCAAGATATTACCGCTACCTACGCGCAGCTGACCCCGCGGGAGATCGAAATTCTGATCCTCGTAAAGGAAGGCCGTTCAACCAAAGAAATTTCCCGGATGCTCAACAGCTCGCAGCGTACAATCGATTATCACCGGAACAATATACGGAGGAAGCTGGGGATCAGCAACAGCAGGGTCAATCTGAGAACCCACATCATGACCCACCTCGATGCCTACTGATGGTGTGTCATCGGACAACCCCGGCGGCTTCGTACAATGGTACCGGAGGCATGCCTCAGGCACTACAGCCGGATGCTGCTTGATTGCGCTCTTTCCTTCGTCACTGCGGCGTACCGCACAGTACGCATCGAGACCTTTTATTGTGTCATTTCGAGAAGCATCGCGATTTTGTCATTTCGAGGAGCATAGCGATTTTGTCATTTCGAGGAGCGTAGCGACGAGAAATCCCTGTCCCGAGCAAAGCGAGAGATCATTGAGGCTTCTCACATGCGTTCGAAGTGACGGGGGAACGTTCGAAGTGACCTTTAAAAATGTCATTTCGAGGAGCGCGAGCGACGAGAAATCTTTCCTTGATATCGAAATGACACAATCGATAGTTTTTAAAGGTCTCGCCTCATTCCTCATGATGCGCGTGCCGTGCCTCAAGGAGCTTTTTACAAAGCCGTCCTCTATCAGACGTTTTTCGACATTGTAGGAGGACGCCGATCTTATATGCGCCGTTTGAGGTCTGTCAGTTGTATGACCGATGCGGCGATTTCCTCAACCGACATGTAGGTAATGTTCAGGTAGGGTATCCGTTCCCGGCGGAAGAGTTTTTCGGCAGACGTGAGTTCCGCGCGAATCTGCTGCATACTGGCATACTGGCTGTTGGCCCGGCGTTCCTGACGGATCTGGTAAAGCCGCTCCGCGCCGACTGTGAGACCGAAGAGTTTTGAATGCTCCGCTGCCAGCCTCGGCGGCAGGTCGTCCCGTTCGAAGTCATCGACTGTAAGCGGGTAGTTTGCCGCCTGGATGCCGAACTGCAGTGCCAGGTAAAGGCAGGTCGGGGTCTTGCCCGTTCGGGACACGCCGGTGATGATTATATCGGCCTGGGAGTAGTCGCTCATGGCTGACCCGTCGTCATTCTGCAGCGTATAATGGAGGGCGTCGATGCGTTCGGTGTAAATGTGGGGATTTCCCATACCGTGCGACCGGCCGACGACGGGTTTTGAGGGCACACCCAGGGCCTCTTCCATGGAACCGGTAAAGGTGGAAAAGAAGTCGAAGACTTCTCCGCGGCACTGGGCCAGGCGTTTCCGCAGAACCGGATTTGTCAGAGTGGTAAAAACGAGAGGCGGCAAACCATCTTTCTCGGCGGTCTTGTCGATGCGCTGAATCGCCCGGTCGATCTTCTCGTTTGTATTGACGAAGGGGAGGCAGACGGACTGAAAGATGATGCCTGGAAACTGCGTCAACAGCGTATGACCCAGCGTTTCAGCGGTAATGCCCGTGCCGTCCGAAATATAAAAGACGGAGCGCACCATGGTCAGGTTCCCGTCCGTACCGTGTAGCGCAGGATGGCTGTCTCACCCGGCGCGACGGGAAGGTCAAAGCGCACCCTGAATGCGTCAATTACGGTGAAGGGATGACTGCTGTCCAGTATGTCCCAGTCCCCCGCGAGGGTTTCCACCGAGGCAACAGTGATCGCTTCATCCTTGCGGTTTGTCACCGAGAGTTCCTGGCGGGATTCGACCACCCGGCTCGTGACCTGCCTGAACTCGAGCTGCTTCCGCTCAGCCGTTACATCAAAGGTTTTCCCCGCCCGGAGACGGATTTCGGCATCTTTCGGTGTGTGATGGATCCTGTCTTCGCCGATGAACCAGGTTCCGCCCTGTCCATCGGTCTGGTAGAGGCGGACCACGCCGGCCGGGAGGGGTATGCCCAGGTTGCTTGTTTCATCATTGAGCAGCGTCAGGTAGACTTCCACTGATTGCCGTTCCGTGATACCCGGCGGGGAGGATCGGGGAAACAGCCTCGGTGATGAAACCCGGTACTCCCTCTCGAACGGGACATCCCCGATATCGATGAAACCGACCTGTACGGCCTGGTTGTTCTCTATGGATGTGGTACGCTGCAGGTCATACCGGTAATACTCAAACAGGGGGGCTTCTTCAAACTGGTCGGGGACCGCCGCGCTTCGAGCCATGAGGGCCTTTTCGCCAAAGCCCTGGACGTCTGAATCATCGACGAGCCGCACTTCACCGGCCACCAGAGAAACCCGGGCGTTTGACCAGGCGGTGCCGCTCCGGTTGTCGATGGTAACCCAGGAGGACAGGTCTCCCCTGTTTGTGTCGGCGTCGATATTGAATGTGTAATCGGAACGCCACCGGATGCCGCCCGTGAGATAGACCGCAGTAATGTCATGGTCACCGCTCCGGGGATTGTCAAAAAGCCAGGTGATGGTCGGTTCCGTTGTCAGGTTCTCCGGAACCTCCGGTAGCACCATGATGCCCGGATGGCCGAGATAGATCTCTTCGCCGATACGGAAAATCAGGCCTTCCCGGTTGCTCAGCAGCGTTGCTTCCAGGACGTCCTTTCGATCATGGTGGCGGTTATAGTCTACAATCTTTATGGTCTTGCCCACGTATCGGTCCAGCAGGGTTTTTTCGCTCATGAGGTCGTAGGAGTAAACCTGTTCCAGGATGTGCGGGGAAGGACCATCAACCGGCGATGACAGGTGGAGCGTCACGGGCATGATCCTGTCCGCAACGTCGGTGAAACGAAGAGAACACCTGCCCGCCGGAAGCGCCACCCGACGGCTGTCCCGTATGAAGCCCCTGTCGTTGGAATAGACCGTCAGTTCTAACGACGTCCTGTCTTCAGACGTGGTGGTCAGCCGGGGGGGCGTGTCAGCCCGGCCTGTTCCTGTCGCCATGATGATGACGGCCATAACCGTAACCGCCGCGTGCCATGCTTTCACGATGTGTTCTCCTCGTCGGGGCTGTGGATTACGGGCATCATCCTACCCGACGAGCCGTGATTCATCAAGAGGAAAGGCGACCGGCCAGAGGTGGCACAGTGCGAGGTATGTCTTTTCCTTTGCCGGGGCGGTGAGGGGCTATGCCGTGGGTTTCGAAGAAACCTGCTTTCCCTAGGGCAGGCGCTTTTCTTCGGGCCGCATGAGGCCGGCATTCCTGTTCTTGAATATTCGGCTTGTCCGGTGGTATGCTGGGTGTGTCCCGTCGAATACGGAAACGACGTGTCCTTTGCATTGTGTCGCTTCGGAGGGCATCACGACGGGAAATCGTTCACTGCTATGGTCACCCGTGTGCGACTTCCCCCCGCGGCTGAAATAACGAAATCTATCGTTTTTCAATGGATTTACGAAAGAACATGAAAGGAGAATGTGTCGATGAAAGGATGGCGGGAGGATGAGATCGAAAACAGGTATCTTATGGCTCCCTGCGGCTTGTATTGTGGAGCCTGCGGGATATATATAGCGACGCGGGACGACAACGAAAAATTTCGCTCCGTCATGGCCGATCTCTACGGGACACGGCCTGAGGAAACGCGATGCCTCGGGTGCATGCAGCCCGACGGAGCGGGGATGATCTACGAGTACTGCCGCTCCTGCGCTATACGGGATTGCGTTCAAGCAAAGGGCTGGTATTCCTGTCACCAGTGCGATGAATGGCCCTGCGACCTGATAGAGAATTTTCCCTACGTCACGGGAATTCGGGTGATGAAACGTACCATTCCCATCTGGAGGGAGCAGGCGGCACAGCATGGCGATGAGAAAGGAAGCGTCGAATGGGCCCGGGGCGAGTGTGCCCGGTACCACTGTTCCTCCTGCGGATATCCGCTTTTCAGGGGGGCCCGGCGATGCAGAAACTGTTCCAGGCCCGTGGCGGATGAACTCGATGGTTCTCTGTGAAAAAGGAGAGAAGCAATGGATATGAACAGTACTCTTCCTCCGGCTGTCACGCTGCAGGAGGTCGCCTTGAGGGACGGTCTTCAGAATGAACAAACGATACTGACCGTCGAACAGAAGGTATGGCTCGTCAACGCCCTTGCGGACTGCGGCTTGGCCAGGATCGAGGTGTCATCCTTCGTGAATCCGAAGGTGGTTCCCCAGATGGCCGATGCTGAAGAGATATGGGAGCGGATGGACCGTGTCGAGGGAGTACTCTATTCCGCGCTGATTCTTGACGAAAACGGTCTCAACAGGGCTATTCGAAGCGCCGTTCCACATGTCGGGATCTGGGTGTCGGCAAGTGAGACCCACAGCAAGGAAAACAGCAACAAGACCATCGGCGAGTCTCTCAACCATGCCCTGGATTTGATCGAACGGGCAAAGGATGCCGGCATGTGCGTCAGGGCGGGTGTGATGTGTGCCTTCGGCTGCGCCTATGAAGGCGACGTGCCGGTGGATCGGGTGGCGGGTGTCGTCAGGAGCATGAAAGCGGCAGGCCCCGATGAAATAAGCCTTGCCGATACAGCGGGAATGGCAAACCCCCTGCAGATCGACTCCACCGTCAGGACCGTGAACGACGGCATCGACGGTTTGCCCCTGTCGCTTCACCTCCATAACACGAGAGGTCTCGGCATGGTCAATGTCTATGCCGCCATCCTTCGGGGAGTGACAATTTTTGATTCCTCCCTGGGCGGCATCGGGGGATGTCCCTTTATCAAGAACGCCTCCGGTAATATCGCAACGGAAGACATGACCCACATGCTCAAATCCATAGGTATCGAGACGGGAGTGGATCTGGAGAGGCTCGTGGCCGTCTCCCTTCGGTTCGAAGAGATGCTGGGGAAGAAACTGCCCGCCGCCATAACGAATCTCTACGGGACGACATCCTGGATGTCCCCTGTCAACTGATTCTTCGGAGCGGACTCCGCCCCCTGGGGTTCCGGTTCATTCTGTCCGGGGACAGGAAAGCGTGACACCGTGGGGAAACTATTTTTCAAGGGATGTAAGGCCTTCCCTGATAGCGTACTTCACCAGTTCAGATATACTGTGAATATTTAATTTTTCCATGATGTTGCGCCGGTGCGTCTCCACGGTTTTGACGCTTACGCCGAGATGGAAGGCTATTTCCTTTGTGGACATCCCTTCGGCGAGTACCTGGAGGACTTCCCGTTCCCGTTGGGTAAGGTTCGTGAATACGGAACCCTCGGATTGGGGAGCTTTCCCGATGTAGCGGCTGACGACGATTCCCGCGATTCTGGGACTTAAATAGATCTGGTCGGATGCCACCGACCGGATCGCCCGAACCAGTTCTTCGAAGGCGCAATCCTTCAGCAGGTATCCCGCGGCGCCTGCCTCAAGCATGCCTGAAACGAACCGCCGGTCCGAATACATGGACAGGGCGATTACCTTTGTCCGGCGGTTCAGGCGCACGATCTGACGAGTCGCGTCGATTCCGTTCATGTCCGGCATGGCGATGTCCATGATGACGATATCGGGGGATAGCTCTTCCGCCAGATGCGCGGCTGTCCGGCCGTCTTCGGCCTCGGCGATCACTTCCATCCCTGATTCACTGTCGATGAGAGTTCGTAATCCGTCCCTTACAATTTTATGGTCATCTGCAATCAGTATTCGAAGGTTTCCCATGGCTCCTCCATGCGAGTTGGGGATTATGAAGTTGCTGTCGCCGTCAATCCCGATTCCTGTTGCTCCGGGCTTGTGCCCGGAAACCCGTCGACGACAGACTCTACCCCGATATGACGTAAATAGCAAGGAACGCAAATACCCGTCGACTTGCCCTGGTGATTCATGCGTGATACATAAGGCACTGCATACAGGGAAGGGAGGGGAAAAAATGACAGGAAGTGAAGAGGAACTGGAATCCAGGATAGTCATGATAGCGGAGGAGATTCTCCGCTCTGAACGCATCGTGGCCTTCACCGGTGCCGGGATAAGTACCGAATCAGGCATTCCGGATTTCAGGAGCCCGGGCGGAATCTGGACCCGGTTCGATCCCGAAGATTTCACCATACAGCGATTTCTTTCCAGCGAGACGTCCCGTAAAAAGCAGTGGAAGGTTCTCCTGGAGGGCGGGCTCTTCGGAGTGGTTGAGCCCAACCCCGCCCACCTGGCTCTCGCCCGGCTTGAAGCCTTCGGTAAACTTGACTGCATCATTACCCAGAACATTGACAATCTCCACCAGCTGGCGGGTAATCGCCCCGATCGGGTTCTTGAGCTGCACGGTTCCCTCAGGCAGGTTCGTTGCCTGGACTGCGGCCGTCGTTTCGAGACGGAACGGATCCTTCAGCGGCTCAGGGCGGGCGTCGAAATCCCGGACTGTGAGGTCTGCTTTGGAATCCTCAAGCCCGACGCGGTTTTTTTTGGAGAATCCCTTCCCTGGGATACCATGACCGCGGCTATCGATCATTCAAGAAACTGCGATCTCTTCATCGTCATAGGATCGTCGCTGGTAGTGGCGCCGGCGTCCCACATGCCCGTCCATGCTCTCGATTCGGGGGCCAGGCTCATCATCATAAACGTCGGGGATACCTCCTGTGATTCACGGGCCCACATACGCATCAACGGGATGGCGGGTTCCGTCATGTCCCGAATTCTTGAAAGGGTTTCCCGGCGACTGTGTGTCTGATTATCTTCGCGTATCGCCTTCACAGTGAATACCCCCTCATCATCGCCGCCAATCGCGATGAATTCTACGATCGTCCCACGGCGGCGGCCTCGTTCTGGAAAGACGCGCCGGAGGTTCTCGGCGGCAGGGATCTCAGGGGAGGCGGAACCTGGATGGGGATAGAGCGTGGAGGACGTCTGGCGGCGCTGACAAACTACCGCGATCCCCGGTTCATGAAAGACGGGGCGCCTTCACGGGGGATGCTGGTCAGTTCCTTCCTGACGGGCGGGGATGAGCCGGTTTCTTTCCTGCGCCGCGTGAATGAAACAGCTGAAGACTACAGTGGATTCACCCTGCTCCTGGGGAGTCCCGAAAGCCTCTGGTGGTACTCCAACGCCGGCGGCGGCATAACCTCCGTCAAACCGGGAATCCACGGTCTGAGCAATCATCTCATGGACACACCCTGGCCCAAGGTTGAACGGGGGAAACAGCTCCTGAAGGAACTCCTCTCCGGAGAAGGCAGCCCGTCACCCGAGGGTATTCTGGACATTCTGGAGGATTCCCACCACCCGCCGGATCACCTGCTGCCCGATACGGGGGTGGGTATCGAATGGGAACGAATGCTCTCACCGCTCTTCATCACCAGTTCCTCCTATGGTACCTTTTCGTCCACGGTCCTGCTCGTGAACAAGAAGCGGGAGGTTCTCTTCGTGGAAAAGGACCAGCGTCCGGGGCCTTCACAGGGAACCGTCGCGCGGTTCGAGTTCCCTCTCGGTGGGGGAAGCAACGAAAGGCAGTCATAGTGGCTGAACGGGAATATCCCGGGGCCCCACGCCTGGGCGCGGGTGCTCTGGTCATGAAAGGAAAGACCGTTCTGCTGGTAAAGCGGGGAACTTCCGGAACTGCCGGTTTCTTCGGAGACGAAGAAGCTTCTCGAACGGTTCTCTTTCGGCTTCTCCTGAAAACGGCCTCTTACAGCCGATACACTTTCTCTCCCGGCAGGATGGTGAACCCCCTCTGCTGAAGAATCTCGATAGCCTCATCGGTTCGGTCAAACCGGAAAATGATGATGGCGTTCTCGCCGCTCCGTTCGACAAAGGCATAGGTGTATTCAACGTTGACGTCCTTTTCCGAAAGGGCCTTCATGATGCTGTGAAACCCGCCGGGGCGGTCGGGAACTTCAACGGCTACAACGGCGGTCCGGCGAACCGTGAGGCCCTCCTCCTGCAGCGCCTTTTCGGCGGCTTCCGTGTCGTTTACAATGAGCCTCACAATTCCGAAATCCGATGTATCCGCGAGAGAAAGAGCCCTGATGTTGATCCCGGCATCGCCGAGTACCCTGGTTACGCCTTCCAGACCGCCAGGTCTGTTTTCAAGAAAGATCGATATCTGATCGACCGTCATGTCCCGCCCTCCTTTCTAGCTCAGATGTTCCGTTTGTCGACGACGCGATCGGCCTTGCCCTCGAAACGTTGAAGACTTTTGGGTTCAACCAGTTTTATGGCCGCCGTCACTCCGAGGTAATCCTTGATATCTTTCGCGATGCGCCGTTCTATTTTCTGGAGGGAACGGACTTCGTCCGAAAATATGTGCTCGCCCACTTCAACCCGAATTTGCAGAGTATCCAGTGTTCCCTCGCGATCGACCGTCAATTCGTAATGGGGTTCAAGCCCCTCGATTCCCAGGAGGATGCTTTCTATCTGTGACGGGAAGACATTGATTCCCCTGATGATAAGCATATCGTCGCTTCGTCCCGATACGCGCGCCATCCTGGTAAGCGTCCGCCCGCACCGACAGGGTTCCTTCATGAGGCGGGAAAGGTCTCTCGTGCGGTACCGGATCAGAGGGAACGCCTCCTTGGTGAGGGACGTAAAGACCAGTTCGCCGATTTCCCCGTTTTTCACGAGTTCTCCCGTAGCGGGGTCGATGGCCTCGACGATGAAGTGATCTTCAAACACATGAAGTCCGTGCTTGCCTTCGATGCATTCCATGGAAACGCCCGGGCCGATTACTTCAGACAGACCGTAAATGTCCAGGGCGTTGATACCCAGACGTTCCTCGATTTCGTCGCGCATCTGCTCGCTCCAGGGCTCGGCTCCGAGAATGCCCACCCTGAGCCTCAGGGACTTCATGTCGAGGCCCATTTCCTGCCCTTGCCCGGCAAGAAAAAGGGCGTATGAAGGGGTGCAGCAGATGGCCGTGGGAGCGAAATCCTGGAGAATCATGAGCTGTTTTTTCGTGCTGCCCCCGGACATGGGGATAACACTGGCTCCCAGCAATTCGGCCCCGTAATGAGCCCCCAGGCCTCCCGTGAAGAGTCCGTACCCGTATGCGTTGTGAATAATGTCGTTCTTCGTGAGACCAGCGGCGACGAAGGAACGCGCCATGAGCGCTGACCAGGTATTGATATCCCGCTTCGTATAGCCCACGACGGTGGGCTTTCCCGTCGTGCCCGATGACGCGTGAAGCCGTATGACGTTACTCATGGGTACCGCGAAGAGCCCGAAGGGGTAGTTGTCTTTCAGGTCCTGCTTGGTGGTGAAAGGTAATCTTCTGATATCATCAAGGGTCCGGATGTCGTCGGGTGTGATGCCGGCCTCGTCGAAAGCGGTACGATAGAACCCGACGGTGTGATAAACTCGCTCCACCACCTGTCGAAGGCGCTTCAACTGAAGCGCGTCGAGGGCTTCCCGGGGCAGTGTTTCGAACTCTTCGTCGAAAATCATAAAGCGGTCTCCTTTTTCGATATATGCTCACCGAGAGATGCAGGCAGGATGCGGTATCACGCCTGTCGGCGGGATACTCCTGTTTCACCGTGAGCCATGGTTACAGCTATCAGACTACGGAGGAAAAAACAAGTTCAGAGGTGAAGCTGGGGAGGGGTTCCCGAGGGGTTTCTTCCCTCGCAAGGAGCCTTTTATTTTCATATTTCGGGATTTTATGATAGAAAAAACGCAGCAGAGAGAAACACAGCGACAGCATCAAGGAGGCTTCGTATGAAAGTGTACTACAGCGACGCATTTATCCCCAGCTACTGTAGCGATCCGGCCGCTTCACTGGGCCGCATGGAGTCGATAGTCAGGGCACTGCGCGGCAACGTCAGCTTTCTGGACGTCATTCCGGCCGACATCGAGGATATCGCCGCCTGTCACACGGACCGTCATATTGCACAGGTGCGCAGCCAGGGGCTTTACGACATCGCTTCCCTGGCGGCAGGCGGTGCCATCCAGGCGGCCTTTACGGGCCTTGAAGAACCGTCCTTCGCGCTGGTCAGACCTCCCGGTCACCATGCCTCCGCCGACAGTTCCTGGGGATTCTGCTATTTCAACAATATCGCCATCGCCATAAGCAAACTCCGGGAACAGAAAAAAATCGGGAAAGCCTTCATCCTGGATTTCGACCTTCATTTTGGTGACGGTACCATGAACATCCTCGGTAACAGCGGCTACGTCGATATCCTGAACCCCTCGGATGCCGATCCGGCACGATATCTCCTCGAGCTTGAGGAAGCCATGCCGGATGACGCCGACATGATTGCCGTGTCAGCGGGGTTTGACAACCACCGCGAAGACTGGGGAGGGCTGCTCTCGACTGACGATTACCGGGAGCTCGGCCGCATCGTGCGACGGGCGAGTGAGCGATCCGGCGGCGGATGCTTCGGAGTTCTTGAAGGAGGCTACAACCACGGCGTACTCGGTCAGAGCGTAATGGCCTTTCTGGAAGGCATGCGGGGAGACTGAAGGCGGGTCCACGATGGGAGGCACGGCTTCAGACGACCTGTTCCTGAAGCTCTCTCACCCTCCATTGCTTCCCCGGACCGTGCGGCAGGGCGCTCCACAGGACAGGTCGAGACCCTTTGATTTTGTCATCTCGACCGTCCCTTTCATCATTGAGACTGTCCTCTCGCCGTTTCGACCGTCTTCACCGTCATTTCGACCGTTTCCCCCGTCATTTCGACCATCTTCACCGTCATTCCGACCGTTTCCCCCGTCATTTCGACCGGAGGGAGAAATCTTTCACGGTGATGATGGAAAAGCGAGATTTCTCGTCGCTTCGCTCCTCGAAATGACGGGATATGGGTGCTCCTCGAAATAACGGAATATGGCCGCTCCTCAAAATGACGGGATGTGGGTGCTCCTCGAAATGACGGACCTTAGGCGCTCTTCCAAATGACGGGATGTGGCCGCTCCGGCTTCGTAAGGGGCAGTCGCCTCTACTTGCCGATGCAGAACCTGCTGAATATGATGTCCAGCACCTCATCGCCGGCACCTTCGCCAGTGATGAGCGACAGGGTCCGAAGCGACTCCCTTACGTCAAAGGCTATCAATTCGGGTGACCTGTTTTCCTGAAGACCCTGTTTTGACTGATGGACGAGGGAGAGGACTTTCTCGAGGGCCTCTTTGTGACGCAGGTTCGTGAGAACCACGTCGGTACCATCGATATCTGCCGCGGTTTCCGGCATGGTCAGGATCCTCTCTTTCAGGGCATCGATGCCCCGGTTCTCTTTGGCCGAGATGAAAATGAAATCATGCCCCGGAACAAGGGCCTCCATTTCTTCCCGGGTGTGGCGCTGGGGAAGATCACTCTTGTTGACGGCGATCAACAGACCGCCGCCGATGGTTTCTTCGATGATCCTCCGATCATCGTCAAGCAGGTCAGCGCTTCCATCAATGACGACGATAACGATATCGGCCTCCGCGGCCCGCCGCCGGGCCAGGGAAACGCCCTGCCGCTCCACGTCATGATCCGATTCACGGATTCCCGCCGTGTCGACGCACCGAACGGGCAGGTCACCAATCATGATATCCACTTCTATCAGGTCCCGGGTGGTCCCCGGCTCTGAAGTCACGATGGCCTTGGGTTTTCCGGCCAGGCAATTGAGCAGGCTCGATTTCCCCACGTTGGGCCTGCCCGCGATAACCACCGTCATACCCCGGCTATAGAGTTTCCCCCGGGCGTAGGTGGCCAGTAGCTTCTCCAGGGACCAAGCGGTCTTCTCCAGATGTTCCACGCAGTTTCCAGGGGAAGGGAGTTCTATGTCTTCTTCGGTAAAATCGATTGACGTTTCCAGCAGGACCAGCACGTCGAGGAGCGATGAACGGATGGAGGCGACAGCTTCCGACAGGACCCCTTTCATGGTGTAGAGAGCGTGTTTGAGCCCCCGGTCAGTCCTGGTGGTGATGAGTTCGGCAACCGCTTCAGCCTGGGCGAGATCGATGCGGTTATTCAGAAAAGCCCGTTTCGTGAATTCTCCCGGTTCCGCGATGCGGACCCCCAATTTCAGAACCGATTCGAGTACCGTTCCGAGAATCAGCGGATTTCCGTGGCAGCTTATTTCCAGTACGTCCTCGCCGGTGTAGGAGTGAGGTCCGCGCATGAGCACCACCATCACTTCGTCGATGACGGTCTGTGTATCGGGGTTGACGATGTCACCGTGATAGAGGCGGTGGCTCTCAAAGGACAGGATGTCTTTCCGGGGACGGAAGATGTTCCGGCCTATATCTTCGGCACCGTCACCACTCACCCGCAGGACACCGATGCCTCCGACACCCGCCGGTGTGGCGATTGCAGCTATCGTATCTTCCCGCGCCATTGTGGGTCATTTCCCGTCACGCTTCAGCGCCGCCGTAGTGGAGCCCGGATGATCAGTTTTTTTTACCGGGAACTATGACGATCTTTCTGAAATCGCCATCACCGCGGCTTCTGGTAGACAGTTCACGGTCGTCCTTGAGGGCAAGATGGACAATGCGTCTGTCATGCGCGTTCATGGGACTCACCGTAACCGGCTTCCTGGTCCGCTTTGCCTTCTCCCCCAGTTTAAGGGCCAGGGCAACCAGTGATGACTCGCGTTTTTCCCTGTAATTTTCGGTGTCCAGAATGATCCGTTTCCTGCCGCTTCCGTTTTTGTTCAATGCTTTGTTGATGAGATACTGCAGCGCATCGAGGGTCTGCCCGCTCTTCCCGATAAGGATGCCGCTTCCATCACCCTGAATGTTCAGAACAATACAATCATCCTCTTCTTCGACGGTGACGGGAAAATCAAAACCCATGCGGAGGAGGATGCCCTCGATCAGAATTCGTGCCTCTTCGACGGTGTCGCCTTCCGTTCTGTGGTCCGGGGCGGTGGTGGTCATTCCCGTTTCGGTCGGCGGGCTCTCCGCCGCCGGGAACGCTTCCGACAGAGAGCTTTCGAAGTCCATGTCCAAAGACAGCGCCCGGGCTCTGATACGGGCCTTTTTTGTTCCCACAAGACCGAGAAACCCCGTTGATCCCTCTGAAATAATCTCGATATTCAGTTTTTCTCTTGCAAGCTGCAACTCCCGGCAGGCTTTTTCAATGGCTTCATCAATCGTTTTTGCCTCGAATTCATGAGACCTGTTCATGGTTACTACCTCATTCATGTCGGAGAGTTTCACGTCCGGCACACTCACGGTTATGCTGATATCGCATCCCGAGGTCCGCGAAGAAATGCCGGAATTCCTCGCGGGATGTTTCAGGTGCGCTTGTTGATCCAGTATTGCTGTCCAATGCTCAAGATGTTGTTAAAAAGCCAGTAGATGACCAGCCCCGCCGGAAAGTTCAGGAAAAGAAAGGTAAACATGACGGGCATCCAGGTCATTATCTTTGCCTGCATTTCATTGCCGACCGGAGTGGGCGTCATTCTCTGCTGCAGGAACATGGAGGCTCCCATAATAATCGGTGTTACATAATAGGGGTCTTTCGCCGACAGATCCTGAATCCAGAAAAAGAACGGCGAATGGCGGAGTTCTATGGAAAAGAGAAGCGCCCGGTAGAGACCAAAAAACACCGGAATCTGTATCATTATGGGAAGACAGCCGCTCAGGGGGTTGATATTGTGAGCCCGGTACAGCGACATGGTTTCTTCCTGGAGTTTCTGCTTGTTGTCCTTGTATTTTTCCTTGATCTTCGCCATCTCGGGCTGCAGCCTCTGCATCTGTTTCATGGACTTGTAGCTGATTGTTCCCAGGGGCCAGAAACATATCTTTACAATGATGGTCAGTATAATGATGGCGACGCCGTAATTCTTCACACCGCTGTTGATGATCTTCAAACCCTTCAGAAGGGGAAGGGCGAGCCACTTGATCCACGAACCGTAGTTGATGGCCTGTTCCAGGAACACATTCTGATTTTTGAGAATGTCGTATTCTTTCGGCCCCAGGTAGCAGGTGTACTCAAACACGCCCGACTGTCCCGGCGGTATCAGGCTTCGGGGGCCCCGAAGCGACACGGAGGCCTCATTGTGTGCACCCTTGGCAATGGTCATCGTCGACAGCGACGGCTGGTCCGCAATTATGGCTGCAATAAAATACTTGCTCTGATAGCCGCCCCAGAGAACTTCGGGGCCATGAAACTGGGGTTCTCCCATGTTTTTCTGCTTAACCGTCAGCAGACTGTCGTTGATGTAAGCCACGGGGCCGATGTGGCTGAAGCGATCGGCCTTCGTTTCCGTGTCCATGTGTTCATGCCAGGTTATCTGGGCGTTCTGGGTCAGGGTGACCCCGGACAGGTTGTAGACCCGAATTTCAAGGTCGATGGTATAGCTGTCGCTGTGAAAGGTGTATTTCTTCTCAACCTTGATTTCTCCCGGATAGAACAGGGTGAAGACCAGACTCTCCCGCTGAGCGCCGCGGGTCAGGTCAATCCCTTCCCGGTCGGCGCTGAACCGTGCGTTGGCAGGGATATCGATGTTTGACTCGGGAAAGGTCACGGTCAGAGGATAGACCATGTCGGGGCGTACATTGACAAGTTCAATGAAATCGGAATCGTCATCGATGGTCTTCCGGTAGTTGTTCAGCGTGATCGAGGCAAGGCTTCCCCCCCGGCTCGACATCACTGCCCGGTACAGGGGTGTCGATACCGGTATTGTTTCCTCCTCGAAAACCTCCCGCGGTGCTTCAAAAGGCATGCTCCGCGCCGCCGGTTCGACGGGAGAAGCGACCTGCTGTTCCCGCCGTTCAACGGTTTGTGGAGGGGCGGTCTCCGTCACTGCGGTCGTCGTCTCCGAGGCCGGTTTCGCCGGCGGCCTCACGAAAAAAAACTGGTAGATCGCTAACAGAGCCAATGACAGAACGATGGCAAGAATGGCCTTCTTGTCCATTAAAAAACCTCCACAGGTTGCGTGGCCTATTCCACGGGATCATAACCGCCGCGACTGAAAGGGTGGCAGCGAAGCAGGCGCAAGCATGCCATCCATGTCCCTTTCAGGGGGCCGTAACGCTCCAGGGCCGTTATCGAATACTCGGAACAGGAAGGATAGTAACGACATGACGGCGGGAAAATCGGTGACAGTACGATCTGGTACAAACGGATCAAAAGCACCAGAAATCTTTTAAGAAGTTGCATAATGCACGGGATTATCGTTGCTTAAAAATTCGTCCGAGTTCCGATGCCACTTCCCGATACCCGGTCAACGACAGATCCTTTCTCGCTATAACCACTACGTCAGTGGATTCAGGGAACCTGTCCCTGTTCAAACGAAAAAACTCTCGAACCAGGCGCTTGATTCTGTTACGCCGTACCGCGTTTCCCACCTTTTTGCCGACTGTTATCCCGAACCGCGCCGTTCCCTTGTCATTCCGACTCAACAACACGATGAAGCTCTTCGAGTGAATACGCTTCCCCTTTTTATAGACCGCCTGGAAATCGCTTCGCGTACGTATTTTCTCGTTTCTTCGAATTGAGAATGTTCCCATGGCGCCTGCCGGCCGCCATCACCGGTCGTGAAGCGCGAGACGGCGGCCACTCGATGGAGGCTATACGGAGAGCCGCTTCCGTCCTTTTGCCCGACGCCTGTTCAATATCTGCCGTCCCCATCGTGTGGCCATCCTGGCCCTGAACCCGTGGGTCCGTTTCCTTTTCACGTTTGAAGCGTTCGTTAAATTCTTTTTCATCGTAAAATCTCCACCATGGTTGAATGAGTGAATGAGGGGGTATCCGACCACAGAACACTTTCTTTGTCAACAGAATTTTGGCGGGAGTTTCGCTGTCCTGTCGGCATATTGCCTATTATATCCTTGACAGCGACCATGCAAGATTATATAGGCAGAATGTTTTTATTGAAGAGTCTATGCCGTCAGAGTGGCGGCCTGTCATGCCGGTGCGGATTCCATTCCCGGCTTCTTGCGGCGCCGGAAATCCCGTTCTAGCTGCAGCATCAGGTACGACATGCTACGATGAGGTCCAATCCTGAGAATGTGAAAGGAGAATTTTCAAATGAGAGAAGCGGTACTAGTAAGTGGAGCCCGGACGGCCGTCGGCGATTTCGGCGGTTCCCTGAAAGGCGTGTCGGTCGTGGAACTGGGCAGGCTGGTTATCAAGGAAGCCATCATCAGGGCGGGCTTGAGGCCGGCTCTCAATGACGACGTCAAAGCCGCCCGCCCCACCATTTTCGGCGAATTCGACATGACGGACCTGCAGAAGAAACACTACGATTACGACAGCGGTCTGACGCCGGTGTATTTCGACGAAGTCCTCATGGGGAACGTTCTCAACTCCGGGGTGGGCCAGAACCCCGCCCGCCAGTCGGCGATTTACGCCGGGCTGCCGGAAGAATCCAACGCCTCGACGATTCAGAAGGTCTGTGCCTCTGGCATGAAAGCCATCGCCCTGGCCGCCCAGGCCATCTGCGCCGGCGATGCGGACGTTATCGTTGCCGGCGGTATGGAAAACATGAGCAATGTCCCCTTCAGTGTGAACGATGCCCGCTGGGGATACCGCATGAACATGCCCTACGGCAAGATCACGGACCTGATGGTGCATGACGGGCTCTGGGAAATCTTCAACGCCTACCACATGGGCAACACGGCGGAAAATATCGCCGCCAGGTACGGTATTACCCGCGAAGAGCAGGACCAGCTGGCCTTCGAGAGTCATCGGAGAGCTCGGGCCGCCAATGAAAGCGGCGCCGTGGCCGATGAAATCGTCCCCGTGGTCATTCCCCAGCGAAGGGGAGACCCCAAGGTCTTTGCCGTTGACGAGCGTCCCATGGACACGTCCCTGGAAAAAATGGCCAAGCTTGCGACGGTTTTCAGAAAAGACGGTACCGTTACCGCCGGTAACGCTTCGGGAATCAACGATGCCGCCGCCGCTGTGGTTGTCATGAGCGCCGAAAAAGCCAAGGAACTGGGCGTGCAACCACTGGTGAAGATCAAGGGCTATGCTTCGGGCGGCATTGATCCGGCCTACATGGGCCTCGGACCCATTCCGGCTACCCGCAAACTTTTCAAAAAGCTGGGACTCACCATGAAAGACATGGGACTTATTGAGCTCAACGAAGCCTTCGCCTGCCAGGCTCTGGCCTGCATCAGGGAACTCGAAATCGATCCGGACATCTGCAATCTGAACGGGAGCGGAATTTCCATCGGCCACCCCATCGGCTGCACCGGTGCCAGGATCACCTACACCCTGGCGAACCAGATGAAGAAACGTGGTGTGAACCTGGGTCTCGCTTCTCTCTGTATCGGCGGCGGACAGGGAATGTCCATCGTTCTGGAAGCCGTCTGAGACGAAGAAATCCGGGGGATAAAGATACCGGAACTATCGATATGAAAAACGGGGGGATGCCCGAGGGTTGGGCTTCCCCCGTTCTTTTTCGCCTACACTGGAGATAATAAGAACATCTTTCTCATAATCCGTAACCGACAGGAAATTTCAACTGACTCGCCGCCGTTTTCCCTCCGGGCGGCCGCGCCGTGTTCCCTTGAGGAATCGTCACAATCGAACCCGGGGGTACAGGTACGGGTGTTCTTGATTCCCGACTAAGGGATTGGAGGGTCCGACGAAGTGAAATAAGCATATTGTAAGTACGGGAAGTTTTGATTATATTTGTATGACTCGCAATGTAACGGGAGGGACACTATTGACATCCTGCAGGTGCAAACCGATTGTGCAGGCAAGCATTTGAACAGCCTATCGTGTTCAAAGAACGGAGGAACAGAGACAATGGAATTTAAAAATCTCATTTTTACCATTGAAGGCGGGGTTGCCACCATTACCTTCAACCGCCCGAAAGCTCTGAACGCAATGAATTCCGAAAGCTTGAGGGAACTTTTTGAAGCGGTGTGCATCTGTGAGAATGACGCTGCCGTCAAGGCCGTTGTTCTGACCGGTTCCGGAGACAAGGCGTTCGTAGCCGGTGCCGACATTTCCGAAATGGCTCCCCTGAAACCCCAGGAAGCGATGCGATTCATGGAGCTGGGACACAAAACCCTTCGGACACTGGAACTCATGCCCAAACCGTCAATCGCCGCCGTCAACGGATACGCCCTGGGTGGCGGTACGGAAATATCCATGGCCTGCGATATGCGCTTCGCCTCGGAAACGGCGCGCTTCGGCCAGCCTGAAATCCTGATCGGTATCATCCCCGGATGGGGCGGCACACAGCGGATGTCACGACTGATCGGCACGGGCCTCGCGAAGGAATTCATCATGGGCGGCGACCAGATCGACGCACGCCGGGCCTTTGAAATCGGCTTGGTCAACAGGGTTTATCCTCCCGATAAGCTCATGGAGGAGACGATGAAGTTCGCCGGGAAGTTGACAACGCTTCCGGCCTTTACCCTGAAGATGGCGAAACAGGCCATCAACTTCGGCTATGACCTGGCGCTGGATAACGCCAACCGCCTCGAGATTGAATGCTGCTCCCAGTGCTTCAGCACGGAGGACCAGAAGGAAGGAATGAAGGCATTCGTGGAGAAGCGCAAACCTGTCTACAAGGGTTGCTGATGGGGCGGCCCCCTTGAGACCGGCCTGCAAGAAGACACAGCCGGCTCTGTTCATCCGCACAATGAAGCCGGCTGTGTCGTTTTAAATTCAGTGGGCCGGATTTGTGATCGCCTGGCGATTCCGCGGGGAAAGAAAATCATGACCCCATGCCGCGATTAAAGCGTTGATCACCGACCTGTTTTGAACAGTAATGCATGATGGTCCCGTAAAAAGTCCGAATTTCCCGAAAAAAGCTTTGCAACTCATTGGAAATATTGGGCTCGATTTTCAAAATTCGTCATTTTTCGACTTTTTACGGAGTCGTCGGTAATGGGTCGTGTGCCCCGGAAAGTCCCCGGGGCGCGTGAAGGACGACAGGGGCAGAAAACGAGGTGAGTTGCAAGGTTTACAATTGAACTTGCGGACAGAAAGCGGTATGGTGGAAACGTTTGATCCCGGCATCTCCGGGAGGAGATTCATCCGGTATGGAACAGTTTGACGTTATTATCGCAGGAGCAGGCCTCGCGGGGCTCGCCGCAGCTTCCACGCTGGCCTCGGAAGGACTCGAAGTCCTGATCCTCGAGCGTGGGGATTATCCCGGGGCAAAGAACGTTACCGGCGGCCGGATCTATGTCAACCCCCTTCGCGGTCTCTTTCCGGACCTCTTCGACAGCGCGCCCCTGGAGCGGCCTGTCGTTTCTGAAAGTTCCGTCCTGATGGCCCGGGAGAGATCCGTCACCCTATCCTATTCCGGCGATGAACTGCGGGCCGAACCATATCAGAGTCACAGCATCCTGCGGGCGAAATTCGACCGCTGGCTGGCGGAGCGGGCCGAGGCAAAGGGTGCCATGCTGATGACGAAGGCGCGCGTGGACGACCTGATTCAGGAGCGGGGAGCCGTAGTGGGGGTGCGCGTTGGAGAGGAAGAACTGCGGGCACCCGTGGTCATCGCCTGCGACGGCGTTCTCTCGCTGATCGCTGAAAAGGCGGGGCTCAGAAAACCAGCGTCTCACCATCATTATGCCCTGGGGATCAAGGAAGTAATCGGCCTCGATCCGGGAGTCATCAACGACCGATTCAACCTTGAAGGCAACGAGGGAGCGGCACGCCTCTTCGTCGGCGAGGCCACGGGAGGCCTCTTCGGCGGGGGCTTTCTCTACACGAACAGAGAAAGCCTCAGTCTGGGCATAGTCGTGGGCATGAAGTCCTTTCTTGAATCCGGGTCTTCTCCCGACGCTCCGGAACTCTTCGAGCTGTTCAGGAATCGTCCTGAAATCAGGCCCCTCATTCAGGGAGGCACACCACTGGAGTACGCGGCTCACGTCATATCAGAAGGGGGATACCGGGCCCTGGGGCCGTTCCATGGACCGGGCATCCTCCTGGCGGGAGACGCCGCCGGCCTGACCCTCAACATGGGCGTCACGGTCCGCGGCATGGAGTATGCCCTCGCCTCAGGCTCCTGCGCGGCCCGGGCTGTCCTGCGGGCCCGGGAGACGGGCGACTTCGGCAGCGACGGCCTGTCGGTCTACACGGCATTGCTGGAGGACAGTTTTGTGCTGAAAGATTTCAAGGCCTTCCAGGAAACGTCGACCGTACTGAACAACCCCCGCTTTTTCCGGCATTACCCGGAGCTGGTCGGGGCCATCCTGGCGGATATCTACCGTGTGCCGGCGGGCCCCAAGGAGCGCCTCTTTCCGACGGTCCGGAAGAGACTCACAACCCGGGAGCTTCTACACCAGGCGAAAGACCTGTGGGAGGTAAGAAAAATATGATTGACCCCGCCTCACTCAAGGCAAAACTCGGACTTGACGTCTTCAAACCAGGCGGGCGCCCCCATATCCGCATCAAGACCGGGAGGGAGCAAGACCCGCGTCTGGCGATGGCCGTCAGGATGTGCCCGGCCGGTCTTTACACCATGGCGGAAGATGGTGTTGTCACGCTCACCATCGACGGATGCCTCGAGTGTGGTACGTGCCGGTATGTCTGCGGGAACGATGTGCTGGAATGGACATATCCCGAGGGGGGAACAGGCGTACAATTCCGATTCGGATAGAAATAGAATGTGAACGGCTCCGTGAACATTGACGGCTTTTTCGAGAACATGAGTATTGGAGGAATAAAACATGAATTTCAACATAACTGAAGAACAGGAACTGATCCGGAACAACATGCGCGAATTCGCGGCAAAGCATGTGGAACCACTGGCCGCCGAAATAGACGAGAACAGCCGTCACCCGGCCGAGCTCTTTCAGAAGCTCGCCGAAGGGGACTGGATGGGGATACCCATCCCTGAAGAATATGGCGGTGCCGGGGCGGACTACCTGACCCACATCATCGCCGTGGAGGAACTGTCCCGATCCTGCGCTTCCACGGGATTTACCCTTTCCATTCACGTGGGAATCGCATCCATGCTGGTACTGCTCTTCGGCACCGAGGAACAGAAGAAACAGTATCTTGCTCCCATGGCCCGGGGAGAGAATCTCGGGGCCTTTGTGCTTACCGAACCCGGTGCCGGGACAGACATAATGGCCGCCACCACCACCGCTCAGGCCGATGGAGAGCACTACATCCTCAACGGCACGAAGATCTTTATTTCTAACGGTCCCACGGCGGGGACCTACCTCGTCTTCGGCTGGACGGACAAGTCCGCGGGCCGCAGGGGCATGAGCGCCTTCATCATTCCCCGGGACACGCCGGGCATGACGCCGGGCAGACATTTTCAGAAGATGGGCTTACGTTCCTCCCAGACCTCGGAGGTGGTGTTCAAGGACTGCCGCGTGCCCCGGGAAAACCTGCTCGGTGCCGAGGGCGCCGGAATGACCATGGCCATGACCGGTTTCGACCACGGCCGGATCGGCATAGCCGCCCAGTGCGTCGGCATCATCCAGGCCGCCCTGGATGAATCCTTACGCTATTCCAAGGAACGCGTCCAGTTCGGCTCCCCCATCTCCCGGCAGCAGGCGATTTCCTTCATGATGGCCGACATGGCTACAGAACTTTCGGCGGCCCGGTTCCTGACCCGTCACGCCGCCTGGCTCAAGGATCAAGGGCTGCCCTTCAGCAAGGAAGCCGCCATGGCGAAACTCTATTCCTCGGAAGCGGCCATGCGCCAGACCGTCAAGGCTGTGCAAATACAGGGCGGTTACGGATACTGCAAGGGAGCGAAGGTTGAGCGGCTCATGCGCGACGCAAAAATTACCGAAATCTACGAGGGAACCTCGGAGGCGCAGCGCATGGTAATTTCTGCCAATATCCTGCGATAGTCCGGAGGAACCAACCAATGTCAACCATCATCGCGTGTTTCAAATGGGTTGTCGATGAGGCCTATATCCGGCGGAATTCTTCGGGGTCGCTTGATTTCTCGTCTGTGGACTTCAAAATCAGCGAGTATGATCGTAACGCCATCGAAGAGGCGGTCCGGCTCAGGGACGATCATGGGGGAACGGTAATCGCCATGACCGTGGGAACTCCGGAAGCCGCAAAGGGTGTCAAGGATGCCCTTTCCCGGGGGGCCGACCAGGCGTGTTTCATCGCGGACGAGGCCTTTTCCGATCTGGAACCGTCCCTCACGGCGGCCTTCATGGCCGAGGTTATCCGCGGGCGCTTTGCCGATTACAGCCTCATACTCTGCGGCGAGGGTTCCGGTGATCTCTATGCCCAGCAGGTTGGCCCGGCCCTGGCGGAATACCTCGAAATCCCCTGTGTTTCTTATGTTCAGAAAGTGAGTCTCCGTGGGGAGGTCCTGGTCGCGGAACGACGGGTGGAAGAAGGAATCGAGGTCGTCGAGGCCCGTCTGCCCGCCCTCGTCACGGTGTGCCCCGATGTGAATGTTCCGCGCATTCCCGGTGTCAGGGATACCCTGGGGGCTTCAAAAAAGCCGGTCATGACACTTGGAAGGGCCGATCTGGTTTTTTCGGGCGGGCCCTTCCTGCGGACCGTCAGTCTCACGGCGGCGCCCATGGACCGGAGCTGTGAGCGGTTCCCGGCCGATTCGACGGGAATCAGGAGTTTTGTCGACGCCCTGCAGAAAAAGGGGGTCATACCATAGGAGACGATAATGGCTGGAATATGGGTCTATGGTGATAATCACGAGCAGTGCCTGGAGCTTTTGAACATAGGCCGGAGTCTGGCGGAGCGGACGGGGACACCCCTGTCAGTTCTGGCCGGCGATGGCGGTGAGGCTTCCGATTATATCGCCCGCGGCGCCGATGAGGTCTTGCTGCTGCCGGTCCTGGGAGATGGCCGGTCTCATGACGCATACATACCGGTGATGGCGGAAGAGGCCCGACGGGTCGGGCCGGATGTCTTTCTCCTGGCGGCCACGTCGCGGGGGAAGGAGATGGCCTCGCGTTTAGCCGTCCGCCTCGGGACCGGTCTGTGCAGCGGCTGTGTCTCCCTGGACTTTACTGAAAGTCCGGAGATGATCGAGATGCAGCGTCATGCCTTCGGCGGAGCGGCCCTTCAGCGGGTTACCTGCGCCGGACGGCCCGTCATGGCGACCATACCACTCCGGACCTATGATCCTGCCGCCGCCCGGACCGGCCGGGAGGGGACCGTCCGCGAACTCCCGGTACCCCGTCCGTCCGCTGTCAGGATCATTGAACGCAGGGTCAGGGAACGGGAAACCAGGGATATCACCGAGGCACAGATCGTCGTCGCCGTGGGGAGGGGATTTGAAAAGCCCGAGGATCTCTCGCTGGCGCGGGATATCGCGGCGGTCCTCGGCGGAGAAATCGGCTGCACCCGTCCCATATCGGACGAACAGCACTGGCTTCCGGAAGAACTCTGCATCGGGCTCTCCGGAGTGGAAATACGGCCCGACCTGTATCTCGGACTGGGCATTTCAGGCCAGGTTCAGCATGTAACGGGCATCAGGAACGCCCGGGTCATCGCCGCCGTCAACAAAGACGAACAGGCCCCTATTTTCGACGTGGCCGATTGCGGCATCGTCGGAGACCTCTACGACGTGGTCCCTGCACTGATCAAGGAACTATCGGAGAAATAGGGAAGACAACCGGGGATTCGTACCTTCCCGGCGGAGCCTGCCCTATCCCTCACGGGAACAGCCTGCGGTTGAGCCTGTGCGCCGGCTCTGCGCGGTTGGTTCCCGGCGGCGCTGCAAGCACGATTTCTTATGAAAACCAGGGGATCGGAGGGGGGAAATGTGTACACCGGTTCCCGGACGTTTTGTCATACCTTCGGGACATCCTCGGGTGTACGAGCCGGGAAGGCTATTTCCGACAGGATCATTCCAGAGAAGATGAGGACGGCCCCGAGGTACCCCCAGGAACCGAGTCTTTCTCCGAGGGCGTAGGCCGCGTAAAGGGCTCCGAAGACAGGCTCCATACAGAATATGAGCGCCGTGTGGGTGGGCGTCGTGAAGCGTTGCATCGACGTCTGGACGAGAAAGGCGAAGACCGTGGCAAAAAGGACACAGATAATCAGGGCCCAGAGGATCTGTGGGTGCCGGGTGAGTACGGCGCCGCCGTCGCCGGCCATGACGGCACCGGCGGTACTCAGAATCGCCACTGTGCCGAGCTGGATTGCCGTGAGCCAGTAGACATCGCTCTTGCGGGCATACCGGGCCGTGAGAATGAGATGAACGGCCACGAAAAAGGCACAGGCTATTGCCAGGAGATCCCCTTTGTTGAAAGACCAGCTTCCGTCGGTGCAGAGGAAAAAGAGTCCCGCCGCGGCGAGAAGAACCCCCACAATCATGTTGGCGCCCAGATGATGCTTCAGGATAAAAGCGCTTATGATTGACACAATCACAATGTTGAGCCCCGTGAGAAAGGCCGTGTTGGAAGCCGTCGTCCAGACCAGGGCAGCCGTCTGAAAGGCGTAGGCACCGAAAAGAAGTACCCCCAATGCGATGCCGCGCCTGATGACATCCTGCGAGAGAGGGCGGCGCAGGACAGCGCAGATAAGGGTCATGACGATGAAAGCGAGTATGAACCGCTGGGAGAGAAAAAGAAACACCCCCACCGTTTCGATGGCTTCCTTGACGATGACAAAGGTGATACCCCAGAAGAACGTCACCACGAGAAGCAGAACGTCGGCTCCGTATTTTATCGGCATGATTCCTTGCACACTCTGATAGTCATTGGCGGACGGCAGAAAGGCGACAGGACACTCTATATCTTCTTTTGCCGTAAAAACCAACGGATTTATTTGTCTTGACAACAGTTTCCCCCGATAGTAAAAATTCCTTCCGTCACAAGGATTCCACCATCTTTTTCACAGGAGGAGACAATGAAACTATTTCGATTTACAACCCTGATTGCAGCCCTCGCCTTTGTATGCGCGGCTCCCCAAGGCGTTCTTGTCGCCGGTGCCGCCGACGAGCCCCGCGCCATAACCGTCGCTACCGACGCCACCTGGCCGCCCATGGAAATGGTGGACGAAAACAAGGATATCATAGGATTCGATATTGATTTCTTCAAGGCCGTGGCCGCCGAGGTCGGTCTGGAACCACAGTTTCAGAATACCGCCTGGGACGGCATCTTCGCCGGCATAGCGGCGGGTAAATACGACGCCATCATTTCTTCGGTGACCATCACCGAGGAGCGCCGGAAGACGATGGACTTTTCGACACCCTACATCAACGCGGGCCAGATCCTTATCGTGCCCAAGACAATGGAGAATGTGACGGTTCTTGCTGATTTGGAGGGCAAGAAAGTGGGGGCCCAGATCGGTACCACGGGCGCCTTTGAAGTGAAGAAAACCCCCGGCGCCGAGCTGAGGTCCTATGACGAAATCGGGCTTGCCTTTGAAGACATGGCTGCCGGCCGCATAGACGCCGTCGTCTGCGACACCCCCGTCGCCGCGGACTATGCCCTCCAGAGAGAAGAGTACAAGGAGCGTTTCATGATCGTGGGGGAACCCTTCACGGACGAATATTACGGAATCGTTGTGAGGAAGGGCAACACACAGCTTCTCGATCGTATCAACAGGGGAATAGCGGCCGTCCAGGAAAAGGGAATCGACGAGCAGCTTAAAGAGAAGTGGCTGAGATAAAAGGTAAATCTCCAAGAACGGTTATTGCCGTTACAGACGGGGTCGCCATTCCAAGCAGGAGGGACCCCGGGCTGTTTACCGCCTGGAGAGTCTCTTTCGCGGGGGCTCTCCTCGCTGTGATATTGCTGGTCACCTTCAAGCCGGACCCCTATCTTCAGATCCTCAAGTTCCTTCCCGACGGTATTCTGATCACTTTCGAGGTGACGATCCTGTCAATCCTGCTCGCCCTGGTGATAGGCCTGTTTACCGGGTTGGGCCGTATCTCCCGGAACCGGTTCATCAACGGCCTGGCCTCGGTCTATGTCGAGGTCATACGGGGCATTCCCCTGCTGGTCCAGCTCTTTTACATCTATTTCGCCCTGGGCCGCATCGTAAACGTTCCGCCCATAACGAGCGCCGTGATCGCCATGGCCGTCTGTTACGGCGCTTACATGGGCGAGATATTCCGGGCCGGCATCGAATCAATTCACAAGGGGCAGACCGAGGCCGCGCGCTCTCTGGGGATGACCTCGGTCCAGACCATGCGCCACGTGATCCTCCCCCAGGCGTTCAAGACGATACTGCCCCCCGTGGGAAATGAATTCGTGGCCCTTCTGAAAGACTCCTCCCTGGTATCAATTCTCGCCGTTTCGGATCTCCTCAGGCGGGGAAGAGAATATGCGGCCCAGTCCTTCGCCTATTTTGAAACCTACACCATGGTTGCCCTGGTCTACCTCATCATCACCCTGTTCCTGTCGAAGCTCATCAGTATCATGGAGGATCGCATCAATGCGGGCGGTAAATAATAACGTGATGATCCGAGTCAGGGACGTGGTCAAATGCTACGGTGAGCTGACGGCACTCAATAATGTTTCTCTCAATGTATACGACGGCGAGAAAATGGTCATTATCGGACCAAGCGGGTCCGGGAAGAGTACCCTGCTGCGGGTACTCAACAGGCTCGAGACCATCGATGCCGGGGAAATAACCGTCGATGGCGCGAAAGTCAATGATCCCGCAACGGACATCAACAGCGTCCGGAAGGAAATCGGCATGGTTTTTCAATCCTTCAACCTCTTTCCCCACAAGACGGTCCTGGAAAACGTCAACCTGGCCCAGATGGTGGTGAGGAAGCGTTCGCGGAAAGAGGCCGCGGAGATTTCACGGGAACTTCTGAAAAAGGTGTTCATCTCCGAGAAGGAAGACCAGTATCCGACGCAACTATCCGGCGGTCAGCAGCAGAGGGTGGCCATCGCCCGGGCGCTTGCCATGAAGCCGAAAGTCATGCTCTTCGATGAGCCCACGTCGGCGCTGGATCCGGAAACCATCGGCGAGGTCCTGGAAGTCATGAAAAACCTTGCCCGAGATGGAATGACCATGATTGTGGTGACCCATGAAATGGGATTCGCCCGCGAGGTGGCCGACCGGATTATATTTATGGATCGCGGGTCCATCATCGAACAGGGAACACCGGAACACTTTTTCAAGAACCCCATCGAAGAACGAACAAGACTGTTCCTGAAACAGATCCTCTGACCCCAAGGAGGGACGTACTTAACTTATTAACTTTGTCAACATTTTGCTTGACTTTTCTCTTACCAACAGTGACAAAGTTAATAAGTTAAGTACGTCCCTCTTACGTTATGAAAAGCAGTGATTTCCGGGAAGGCATGAAACGGGCTTTCCCACTCGTTATCGGCGTAATTCCCTTCGGCCTGGCCTATGGTATTTCGGCAAGCAGCGCCGGATTGCGCCTCCACGAGACGGTTTTCATGTCCATGGCCGTCTTCGCCGGCGCGTCACAGTTCGTGGCGGTGGAGATGATGCGCCAGCAATCCCTGGTTGTCTTCATCCTGGCCATGACGTTCATAATAAACCTGCGCCATATTCTTATGGCCCTCTCCCTGAAAAGCTATGTCAGGCAGAATGAACGCCTGAAGGCATCGCTTCTTTCCTTCGGTCTCGTCGATGAAAGCTACGCAGTTTCCAGCCTGTATTTCAGGGAAAAGAAAGAGGGCAGATGGTCCTTTCTTTTTTCTGCGAGCCTTCTTATGTATATAGGATGGGCTTTCAGTTCGTCTGCGGGGTTCCTCCTGGGCGACCGCATCGCGGACCCCCTTGCCTGGGGTCTTGATTTTGCCATGCCCGCGACCTTTATCGGAATCCTGATACCCCAGATACAGTCGTTGCATATCTGTATCGTCGTTTTTGTCGCCGGGGCATCGGCGGTCCTGTTCAAAGTATTGCTGGGAGGAAGTTATTACATAATAATCGCAGCTGTAGCAGGAGCCATGACGGGATACCTGCTCGAAAGGAGGATACCGTGAGCGCAATCTTCGTAACCATCGTATTCATGGCTCTGATTACCTACTTTACGCGAAGCATCGTCTTTATTGCAGATTTCAGAATTCCCGACGAATTCGAAAAGTTCCTTCGCTATATCCCCTTCGCTATTCTGAGTACCCTCATATTCCCCAGCCTCCTGGTCCGGGACGGTACCCTGCTGGTCACCACAGACAACCACCATCTGATGGTAGGTATCGTCGCAATCGGTATAGCCGCCGTTTTCAGGAAGCCCGTCGTCACCGTTTTCTGCGGTATGGCCCTCATGCTCGCCCTGAAGGGGACGCTCTTAATGTATTGACCATCAATAAAGACATGGGCAGAATGATGCGGGAAGAGTGACGGCTTTGTCAGAAGTTCAGCTCGTGCCACTTTTGACGTCCTCGTATTTATTTACGAAACGCCACTTTTGTCCTGTCCGCGAAGGGAATAAGACCTTTCAAACTATCGATTGTGTCATTTCGATATCAAGGAAAGATTTCTCGTCGCTTCGCTCCTCGAAATGACGGATCTTAAGGCGCTCCTCGAAATGACAAGGAGAGCTTTAATACCAGCCATTTTTGTCATTTCGACCGAAGGGAGAAATCTTGCACTAACGGCCATCATCAGGATTTCTCGTCGCTTCGCTCCTCGAAATGACGGACCTTAAGGCGCTCCTCGAAATGGCACAATAAAGGTCTCGGAATCCTTCCCACGGCGCTCGTGCCCTGTGGCAGTTGACCTTTCGGAACAAAACCTGCACCTTTTGCGTGGAGTACTCGGTCGTGCCGCACCCGGGAACAACAGGGCGCGGCAGGGTGCTGTGCTAGCCTACGAGTTTGTTCTGCACGGCGTAGACGGTGATTTCGGCGTTGTTCTTCAATTTCATTTTTTCAAGGATGTTCCGGCGGTAAGTACTGATCGTCTTGACGCTCAGGCACAGTTCATCGCCTATGGCCGAGACGGTTTTACCCGAGGCGATCATGAGCATTACCTGGTACTCGCGGTCTGAGAGAAGTTCGTGGGGCGGCCGGGTTATGTCGGAGCCGAGGAAGTCGGTGAGGCGCTCTCCCAAGGTGGTGCTGATATACTTGCCGCCCTGGGCGACCTTCCGAATGGCTGCAATCAGCTCGTTGGGGGCGCTTGCCTTTGTCAGGTAGCCCGAAGCCCCCGCTCGCAGCGCCCGGATGGCGTATTGCTCTTCGGGATACATGCTGAGGATCAGCACCGGCAGTTTCGGCTTTTCCTCTTTCAGATCCTTAAGGACCTCCAGCCCGCTTCTGCCCGGCATCGAGATATCAAGAAGAATCACGTCATGCTCCTTTTTCCGTATCAAGGCCATGACTTCCTGACCATTTCCCGCTTCGTCGGTGACTTCCATGTCGGCGGTTTCCGAAAGGACCTGCTTGAAGCCGGCCCGCACGATGGGGTGGTCATCGGCAATGAGTATGCGGATTTTTTTCATTGGGTTTCTCCTCTGCTCTCGTAGGGTATGCGGACATCTACGGTAGTTCCCTTTCCCTGTTCACCGGTGATGCTGACCTCACCTCCCCAGTAGGACACCCGCTCCCGGATTCCCAGGAGTCCGAAGGAGCCGGCCTTCGCCATGTGTTCCTCGGTGATTCCCTTCCCGTTGTCCTTGACGATTAACCGGATTCTGCTTCCGGAGAGTTTCAGAGAAACGGTGACCCGGTGCGCCTCGGCATGACGGGCGATATTCGTCAGAGTCTCCTGGAAAATGCGAAAAATGGCTGTGGAGAGGTCGGGATCGAGCTGCATGTCCTCCGGTTTCACCGTAACGCGGCAGGGAATCCCCGTTCTTTTTGAGAATTCGTTGGCCTGCCATTCGATAGCCACGGGCAGACCCAGATGATCGAGCATTCCCGGTCTGAGATCCATATAGATGCGTTTGAGCGTCGTCATGGTCATGTCCACGAGGCCTGCCATGGCATCCACACGTTCCCGGATCTCCGGGTGCTCTTCGGGAATTCTTCGGTTAAGCAGGACAATGTCCGTGTTGAGAGCCGTGAGCAACTGCCCCAGTTCATCGTGGAGTTCCCGGGCTATGCGGGTCTGTTCCTTCTCACGGACGGATTGAAGATGGGCCGAGAGGTTCCGCAGCTGCTGGCGCGAGTGCTCCAATTCGTCCTTGGCCCGTTTGCGCTCCGTGATGTCTTCGTAGGTTATGACGATGTTCCTCTCCTTGAGGCTTTCGCCGATGCGCGAAACGGTAATGAGGCAGTCAATACCGGTTCCGTCCTTGTGACGGCAGGGGAACTCTGTGCTGTAGGTGCGGGAATGTTCCAGGGTAGAGTACAGCTCCCGGGCGATGGCGTCCCAGTCATGATCGCTCCTGTACAGGATACGGGTTGTCGCTCCTATGAGCTCTTCAGCCCTCCAGCCGAAGACCCTCTCAACGCCGTTGTTCGCGAAGATGATGCGGCGATTTATCAGCCCGATCACTGCATGGGGTATGGCATCGAGAATCGACGCTTCCAGGGCTTCCAGTTCGGTGAGCTTTTCACGGGCCTCTATCTGTTCCGTAATGTCCATGGAATTTCCCAGGACGGCCCGGCGGCCCCGATAGCTTATAAAGGTCACCGTTTCCATGATCCAGCGAATCCGGCCGTCCTTCGTGATGATCCTGAACTCATGGGGAGAGTTCCGTTTCCCATGGAGCAGTCGATGGCCGTTTTCCTTTACCATGAGCCGATCATCGGGATGAACGAGCCCCATGGAGTTCATTCCCGTCAGTTCCTTCTGGCCGTACCCGGCGTAGCCCGCCGCATTCTCGTTGACAAACTGGAAAACTCCGTCCTGGACGATATAGACTCCCGCCTGGGAGCTGTCGGCCATGGTCCGGTAGGCTTCTTCGGCACGTTTGCGGTCTGTAATGTCCTCGAAGGTTATGACGATATTCTTGTCCTTGAGGGTTTCGCCGATGCGGGATGCCGTAATGAGGCAGTCGATATGGCTTCCGTCCTTGCGGCGGGCGGGGAATTCCGTACTGTGGGTGCGGCTGTCCTTCAGAGTGGAGTAAAGCTCTTCGGCGATAGCTTCCCAGTCGCTGTCGCTTTCGTAGAGAACCCGCGTGGTTGCTCCTATGAGTTCATTCGCGTGCCAGCCGAACACCCGTTCAACGCCGTCATTGGCAAAGATAATCCGTCGGTTTTTCAATCCGATAACGGCATGGGGTATGGCATCGAGGATAGAGGCTTCCAGTACCTCCAGCTGGGCCAGCTTGTCCAGGGCTTCCATGTGCTCGGTAATGTCCATGGAGTTTCCCAGGACGGCCCGTTGCCCCCTGTAATGGATAGGCGCGATGACTTCCGTCACCCATCGTATATCTCCACTTTTTGTAATAGTTCTGAATTCATAAGAGGAGGTCCGTTTGCCCTTGAGCGTCTCGATTGCCGCCCTGCGGACCCGATCCCGGTCTTCCGGATGGACGAGACTCATGGACTGCATTCCTATGAGTTCTTCCCGGGGGTAACCCCAGTAATCCGCCGCGTGCTGGTTGACAAAGCGGAAGGTTCCTTCCTGAACGACGTAGATACCCGCCCGGGATGTGTGTTCGAGCGTTTTGTAGAGGCCCTCCGCGAGAATCGGGTTCTCGCTCGACGGAGTCAGTTCTTCAATTTTTTTGCGAAGCCGTCCGATCGTTTTGATCATCTGTTCCCTGGTCATGGTTTCTTCGCGCACGGCTATCCTCCCGGATTTTGAAGCAACAAGCTGAATGCTGAAAATTTATAGCAGGTTTGACACAAGGGTGCAAGTGAAAGGGGGGACGTACTTAACTTATTAACTTACTCAAGATCTGTCTGCCTGGTTCTTGGCGGCAGACACGAAGAAGTTAATAAGTTAAGTACGTCCCCCCTTGACCGAAGGAGGGGAATTCAGATGTGCGTTGAGGACTCACGCACACCATTGGGCGGATTTCCTGGCAGAGGTCCGGACACGCCCATAAACCGCAATCGCAAGAATCATCCGCCGGTGATCAGGCCTTCCACAGGGCATCATGGAGAAGCTCGACGTTGAAAAAGGCCGGCTTCGGACGCCAGGTTTTCATACCATATGTTTTTCCGGCAGGCCTTTCTCTCAATTCCGTTTCGCCGCCCCATACTTCATCATGGAGAAGCTCGACGTTGAAAAAGGCCGGTTTTCCGAGGGGTGCTTCCCTCACGTAACCCGTTCGATCAAACATCCATTCCCGGATGCGTTCAACCCTTTCTGCGGCGAAGATTCCCTTCGGGACTGTCACCGCGATGTTTCCTTGTACGCGTTCCATGGTTCGTCTCCTCCTGTCGGCTTGTTGGTTGTTCTGTGTCTCCCGATTCCTCGACTTCCCGGGGACTTTTTCGATTACAGGATACAAACGGAACAGTGCCGGCGCAATCGGGGCTGGTCTGAAAATCCTATCGGAAGATGGGCTTCATCAGGAGCAGGACAAGCAACCTCTCCGGTATCGGTGTTTGTCCTATCCCGTCACTGTGCCACAACCGCAGTCGCCCGTAGTCGATCGAGCCTGTTTTTTGGCTTGCATTCAGGGCAGCCTTGGGCTACATTCGTTTCCTGCAGTGTACGGCATGGGCGGTTAACTCAGCGGGAGAGTGCTACCTTCACACGGTAGAAGTCACTGGTTCAATCCCAGTACCGCCTACCATGATCAACAGAAGGGGGTCCGACGCCGACCGGACCCCCCTTTTTTATGCATCTTGCACCCATAATCTGAAAAGTGTATACTCCTCGAGGCTTGAGGCACGGCGTGCGCATCCTGAGGAATGAGGCGTACTTTACGTACTTTAAGGTACGCCGCAGTGACGGAGAAAAGAGCGCAATCAAGAGTATCCGGCCATGGGACCGGAAGCATGCCTCCGGTCCCATTGTACGAAGTCGTCGGATGTGATGGTTTTCAATAAGGGGCTCGATTGGTAGTGATCCGCCCCACTGTCCGTGAACGATGATTCAGGGCCGTGAAACACGGCACCTGCGGGAGGAGGAAATGAAAAATCCATTTATTTCGACCTTGGTTGTTTTTTTTATGGTGTTTTCCCTGGTCTTGTCGATTCCTGCTGTCTCAATCGGCGGTTGTGGTGGCGGCGGTGGCTCAGGTCGGCAGCAGGGAGATTCGAGTGATGACCCGGGGCTTCCCGGGAGCGTTTCCGTAAAGTCGGGCTTCGGGTTCATAGATCCGTCCCCCCTGGGAGAGCTGGGCATCGCCAACGGAACAGTAGACATCAACAATATTCCTGAATTCAAGCCGCTTACTCCGAGGGAGAAGAAGGAGATGGAGCAGCGGATCAACCAGGCTGATGCCGCTTTCTGGTCCTCCCTGGGTCAAGCGGCGGAGATCAGCGAAGGCGTATCGAAAGTTGCCGCGGGCGCGGGTAAGGTTGCCGGCTGGGGTCTCGCCTTCACGCCCGTCGGATTGCCGGTGAAAATCGCCATTGTTACGGCGCGGGGTGCCGCGGACGGTTACGCCGCTTCGCTAGAAAAGGGTAGCGGAGATGAGGCGTCACGGGCTGCCCTTTCCGGTGCTGCTGCGGGGGTAGCTGAGGGGCTTACATCTTCGGTCAACCCGGTGGTCGGTATCGTCGCTGGAGAAGTAGTGGGGAGCCTTTCAACCAGTGACGTTTCCAACAGGGCTCCCGAACCGAACATCGGCGACATGGCAATGCAGGATGCCAAGATAACCCACGATCCCGTAACCGGAAGAGCGCTTACGGCCCCTGTCTATAGATAAGCGAAGAACGCGTCACACTATGGGACGGGCCGCAGGCGCCGCCCCCGGTGTGTGTCTTGATTTGAGGAGAGCGACAATGATCAGAAAGATTACTGCTGCAGGTGTCATAGTACTCATGGTGTGGGCGATGGCGGGATGCGCGGTTCAGCAACAGCTCCAGCAGAGCCGTTCCATTTCAGAGGTCCCCCCTTTTGAAATCAATCCGCCCAAAGTGGATGCCATAGCGGCTGACGACGTCCCCGGAGATGTCCGCATGGTGACGGCGGCCATCGTTCAAACATTGAGGAAAAACCGGCAAGGCATACCGCGGGTCAGCTTCGATCCCGCGGGCAAGCACTATACACCGGAGACCAGGTTTACTTACTCCGGGTTCTCCGTTACCGACATAAGCATCAAAGACCACTGGGCGCGGGATACGGGACGCAAGAGCTTTGACTGTCGGGTGGATGGCTCCATACTCTTTTCAGACGCCCTCGGCAGAAGGGCGCTGGTGAGCTACAGTGCTGAGTACGAGCTTTTCAGGGACAGGATACTGATAAAGAATTCTACTGTGCAACCGGTGCCCCCGATATTTCCGAATACGAGGGCCTTTATTATCGAAGGAACCGAACTGCAGGCCATTGTCGACAAGCGACCGGGGTTTGAAGAATTTTTCACCGGGGTTGTGTCGAAATCCTACAGCATGATCCCCACAGTGGAGGAACGCCGGGAACGGAAGATGCTGGAAAGTATGAGCCTTTACGAACGGTTCAAGAGAGGGACCGGTATCGAGCGGCAGCCTAATTTCATGGTTATTTTTGTCATGGACCGCCTGACACCCGACGCCGAGATTGACGTTGTGGTCTCGAGAAATCCCAACGACAAGGTTTCCATGGCAAAACCGGTCTACCGCGACTTCGACGGTTGGCGGGTCGCCCTCTTCGGCGGGAACTTCGCCGTTGATTATGATGAGTTTTACGCGCAGGTCATCTACAGGCCGGCCCTGGGAGTTCTCCCTGAAGGAGCCGATCGCGTACTGACAGGCCTCTTTTCATCGATGAAAAACTACGATGCCGTCGATGTGTCTGCCCGGATCGAAAAACGCTCCGGACCCGTTGTTTCTGCCGAGGGACCGATCGGGCTGGGACAGTACATCCTGGACCCTTCACGGCGCGATGACGCTTCTCTCATACAATTCCGTCTCGCGGAGCTGGGCTTTTACAGAATGACCGTCGACGGGTTATGGGGTCCCGGCTCGCAAAAGGCACTGGCGGCCTTTCAGAGAGCCGTCGGCCTCGCTCCTGACGGAGCCTGGGACATGCAGACCCAGTTGAAACTGTTTTCCGGGACGGGGAAGTAATGACGGCCCCCTAGAAAGGGGAAAACATCTGGTTGAGAGGTGGTATGCCGCAGTGACGAAGGCCAGAGCGCAATGAGGCATTCGGCTATAGTACCGGAGGCATGCCTCCGGTAACTTTTTACGAGGCCGCCAGTAATTGGTATCCGGGTTTCCTTCCATCGTGCCGGCGGGGAGTCGCACCCATGTTCGAGTGGCTGCAGGGACTTACTAAATCAGACGATGACCGAATCATCGGAGGGGTGTGCGGCGGGCTCGCTGAACACAGCCCGCTACCCTCCTGGGTCTGGCGCATCATTGCCTGTCTCGTCAGCCTCGCCTGGGGCTTCGGTGTGATTATCTATATCCTTCTGTGGATATTCATGCCGTCGCCGTCACAGAAACCCGCCCGGGACGAGTGAAGCGGACCAGGAAGCTCTGTATCCGACACGCCGGTCCCTGTCGCAACGTACTCCTTTCGTGAAACCTCGGCATGGCAAGGGTCTCCGGTACTTTTTCCGCACGTCCCCCATCGCAATGTGTTCTTTTCGTGAAACCTCGGTATCGCTCCCTCAGAGCGCCCCGAAACACCATCTGCTCTATCATTTCAATCACCCTCCCCGTCCGTCACTTCGACCATTCCTACCCGTCATTTCGGTCGTTCCCGTTCGTCATTCCGACCATTCCTACCCGTCATTTCGACCGGAGGGAACCGGAGGGAGAAATCTTTCACAAAGACGAAAAAAGAAAGATTTCTCGTCGCTTCGCTCCTCGAAATGACGGACCTTAGGCGCTCCTCGAAATGACGGAATGTGAGCGCTCATCCAAATAACGGAATGTAACAAGCCCACCATACCAGCGGATTCCCGTCATTCCGAACCGCCGAAGGCGTGTGAGGAATCTGTATCACGGACACCCGTCGAAATGACGGTATATATGAAACTCCTCGAAATGGCGGAATGTGAGCGCTCATCCAAATAACGGAATGTAACAAGCCCACCATACCAGCGGATTCCCGTCATTCCGAACCGCCGAAGGCGTGTGAGGAATCTGTGTCACGGACACCCTTCGAAATGACGGCACATATGAAACTCCTCGAAACGGGACCATATACAGGCCTCCTGAAACGACGGAATATATAAACGTTTCTCGAAACGACGGAACCAGACGTTCCTCGGAGGGTGCCTTAAAAGCATCTCGAAATGCCATTCGACGCGCAGTCGCAGGTCCTCCGGGGTATTCACGGTGAAAAAGCGTTCATTCCCCGGCCTGCCGGGACCTTGCGAACCACGAAAGAGAAGTGATATATACCTCGTTGCAGGCGGTTCTTTGTGTCAGGCGGAACCGCCCCCCACAACAGGCCGCGGGAGGCCGGGAATATTCCTGTGAGAACAGGCCCCATGGAACGTTCAAGAAAGAACGAGCGAGAGATGCCCCGGGAAAAAGTATCAACGGGAAGGAACATTCTGTGCCTTACGGCAGGCATTATTCTCTTCTGCCTGATTGTTCTTGCTCCCGCCGCAGCGGATGACGAAAATTCGGTTTTCACCGCTTATGGCGACGGTTCCGTCGAGGTCCACTTCTATTCGAACTATTTCTGCCCGCCCTGCCGTGCCCTGGAACCACGAGCGGAACCTCTTCTCCTTGACCTGGTGGAAAGAAATGCGATCCGTCTTTTCATAGTCGACATTCCCACGGACCAGAAATCACTGTTGTATGCCCACTTTTTCCTGTACGCCCTGAAGGCGGAGAATACGCTCGAGCGAGCCCTGGCGATCAGGGCCTTCCTCTTTGAAGCGGCGACGCGGCAGGACATGAGGACCGACGATGCCCTGGCCGCCTTTTTTGAGGAACATGCCGTCGACTACGAGGCCTTTGACGCCCGGAGTCTCTACCCCAGCCTCAACACGTTCATAATGGAAGACAATGTCCGCGCGACGCCCACCATGGTTGTCATCAGGCAGGGGGAGTCTGAAACCGTTACGGGCCCGAGGGCGATACTGGACGCCCTCGAGGCCCTCGGAGATGCCGCACTTTCCGGGGAGGAACAGTCGGCAGAATGAACCGAATCACTATCAAGAAGCTGCTCGACATTGCTCTTCCCATCTTCGGAATAATCCTGGAGCTGTACTACCGGAATTTCTGCGGCACCGCCTGCTCCTATCTGCGGGGAACCATATTCGGGGCGGATCTCGTTCTGGTGGGCATTCTCCTCATGGGAGCGCTTCTGGTTCTCAATCTTCCCTTCCCGGCCCGCCGGCGTTCCTTCGTCGACCAGTCGAGGGCCATGATGCTTTCCGGCTCCCTGGGCGGCGAGGTTCTGCTTGTCCGGTTTCAGATAGTCAACGACGTCTATTGTTCCTACTGTCTCGTCTTCGGACTGGTGGTGCTGGTTTTGTTCATACTGAACTTCAGGGCCATGAACCGCTTCCTTGCCGCCGCCTCTTTCGTCGCCGGGCTTCTTCTGTTTCACTTCTTCTTCGAGGGATCCGTACTGCCGCTCTTTCCCGGTTTTTGACGACGAAGAGCCCCGGAGCCGCTGTTGACAGCCCCGGATTCCTTGTGTATAGCCAGTGAAAAACATGTTACCGGTGCCGTGCGACCGCGGATTCTTCGGATCAAAACCCGCCGCGTCAAGCGCTCGGCCGCGTGGTCCGGGGCAACGATACAACGTGACACGCCACCGGTAACGCACCATGATACACCTGAGCGTGAGCGAAAGGCGGAGGCACCATGAAAAATTTTATATTTGAAAATCCCACAAAAATCATTTTCGGCGAAGGGCAGATCGCCCGTATCGGCGGAGAGACGAGGCGTTTCGGGCGCCGCGTGCTGTTTGTTTACGGGAAGGGAAGCATAAAAGAAAACGGCGTCTATGACCAGGTCACGGCATCCCTCAGCGAGGCCGGGCTCGAGGTGGTTGAGTGGCCGGGCGTCCGTCCCAACCCCGTCCTGTCTCACGTCCGTGAAGGAATCGAACTGGCCCGCCGTGAAAACGTCGAGGCAGTTCTCGCCGCGGGCGGCGGAAGCGTCATCGACGAGGCAAAGACCATCGCCGCGGGAGTTCCGGCCGAACAGGACGTATGGGATTATTTCACCTGCAAGGCGGTTATCACGGCGGCCCTCCCCGTTCTGACGGTACTCACCTTGTCGGCGAGCGCCTCGGAGATGAACCCCACAGCCGTCATCACCCGTGAAGAAGGGGCACAGAAATTCAGCATCCGGTCGCCCCACATCCAGCCGAAAACATCCATCCTGGACCCTACGGTTCTCTACAGCCTGAGCAGCAACCAGAGTGCCTACGGTGCCGTGGACGCCATCACGCACATGCTCGAGGGATATTTCAACGGCCAGGCCGCGGCTCCGATTCTCCAGGAAGGGCTGGTAGAGACGCTCACCAGGGTGATCATGGGAAGCATGGAGACGATTCTTGCAAATCCCCGGGACTACGATGCCAGGGCGGCCATCATGTGGGCGACCACGCTGGCCTTCAACGGTCTCGTTTCGGCGGGAATTGGTCGCTTCAGTCTCCCCGCTCATATGATCGAGCATTCTTTAAGCGCTCTCTATGACGTAGCACATGGTGCGGGTCTTTCCATCGTTCTTCCCGGCTGGATGCGCTACGCGGCGGCCGATGGGGCGACGGAAGCGCGAATAGCCCGGTTCGCGCGGCGCATCTTCGCCGTCGATACCGGCGATGACAGCGAGGCCGCCAGGGCGGGCACGGAAGCGCTGAAAGCGTGGTTCAGGTCCATCGGGAGCCCTGTGTCGCTCAACGAGGTGGGAATACCCGAAGCGGATATCAACAGAATCGCCCTCAACGCGGCCCTGACCGCTGATGTCTGGGGCATGCGGGACTACACCCTTCCAGTCATTGAAGCGATTCTCGAGCAGTGCCGTTGAGGGAAGACGCGGGGCCATGACGGGTATTATTCTTGCCGGCGGAGAAAGCAGCAGGATGGGGGAAAACAAGGCCTTCATCGAGTTCGGGGGAGAGCGTCTTCTCGACCGGACCATCACCCTCTTCAGGGATCTTTTCGACGAACTTATCCTGGTCACCAACGATCCCCGGGCCTATCTCGATCTGGATCTGACCATCGTAACGGATATCATTCCCGGAAAAGGGGCCCTGGGCGGCATATACTCGGGGCTGTTCTTCACCCGGTCCGAGCGGGCCTTCGTAGCACCCTGCGACATGCCCTTTCTGAACAGGTCCTTTATTGCCTGGATGCTGTCCCAGGCCGATGACTGCGACGTGCTGGTCCCCGCGCCGGCCGACGGGCCCCAGCCGCTTCACGCCGTCTATTCCCGGCGCTGTCTGTCTGCAATGAAGAAGCTCATCGATGACGACCGGCTGCAGATCAAGCTTCTTTTCAAACGGTGTCGCACCGTGGAAATTCCTCCCCGGGTGCTGAAGTCCTTTGATCCCGAGGGGCTCATGTTCCGGAATATCAACTCCCCGGAGGACCTGGACGAAGCCCGGCGTACCTGGTCTGAATGACGGAAGACCTTCAGAATTGCGACCGTCCCCTTTCGAGTACGGTTGGTTGTCATGTCGGCCTCTGGAGAAATCCCGCACGGTGACGATGGTAAAGAAAACATGTCTCCTTGTGATGGGTCATCATGGTTGAGAAGATCAAACATTTGAGCCGCCGGGGCGGTTATATGAAATTCCTCGTCCGGGTTCTCCTGGTGTTCCTGCTCGCCGTCGGTGTTTCCCTGGAGTCCCGGGCCGAAGAGCCGGACCTCAAGAGGAAAATCGGCCAGATGATCATGGTCGGGTTCCGGGGAGTATCCATCGACGAGGAAAGCCGGATTACCCACGATATTGAAGCGGGACGCCTGGGCGGTGTCATTCTTTTCGATTACGACGTTCCCCGGGGAATCTTTGAGAGAAACATTCATTCTCCTGAACAGTTGAAGCGCCTGACAGGACAACTTCAGAGCCGGGCGGCGGTCCCCCTCTTTGTGGCCGTTGACCAGGAGGGCGGCCGGGTTTCGCGGCTGAAAGAACGCCGGGGATTTCCTCCGTCACCGTCCCAGCGCTTCCTGGGCCGCCTTGACGATCCCGTCGTGACAACAGATGCGGCGGTCATGACGGCCCGAACCCTGGTGGACGCGGGCGTAAACCTCAACATCGCCCCCGTGGTGGATCTCGACGTCAATCCCGACAACCCCGTCATCGGCGCGCCGGAGCGGAGTTTTTCCTCCGATCCGGCGGTGGTGGCCCGGAACGCGGCGATCGTGATCGGTGTATTCCGGGAGGCGGGGATTCTCTCGGCGGTCAAGCATTTCCCCGGTCATGGAAGTTCAGAGGCTGACACCCACGGAGGGTTCGTGGATGTGACGGATCTCTGGTCCGAGCGGGAGCTTCTTCCCTTTCGGGACCTCATCGAGGGGGGCCTGGTGGACATGGTCATGACGGCCCACACGTTCAACGGTCGCGTTGACCCTCTGTTTCCCGCCACCCTGTCGGAACGGACCATAGGCGGCATCCTGCGGGAACAGCTCGGCTACGACGGAGTCGTCATCTCCGACGACCTCCAGATGGCGGCTATCCGGGACACCTACTCCTTCGAAGAGACCCTTGAAAAGGCTCTTAAGGCGGGAATCGACATTCTTCTCTTTGCCAACAATTCCGTCTATGACGAGGAGGTGGCCCTCGAGGCCGGGGCGGTCATCGCCCGCCTGGTCGAACGCGGCGTGGTCAGCCCCGAACGAATAGACGAGTCCTGGCGGAGGATCATGAAACTCAAAGAGCGGTTGTAACCCGTTGGACGCTTCCGGCACGTGACAAGTGCAAGATTTCTCAGTCGCTTCGCTCCTTCGAAATGACAAACCCCTGTCATTCCGGGACCGTCCGACCGCCACACTTCCCCTCATTCCGAACCGTTGCTCCCCCCGTCATTCCGAACCGCCGAAGGCGCGTGAGGAATCTGTATCACCAAGGCCTCTGGGATGACGCACTCTTTTCATTACGAACTTTAGCACCCCTGCTTCCTCCCCTCATTCCGAACCGCCTGACCGCCCCTCCCCGCCATTCCGGGACCGTCCGCCTCCCCTTCCTGTCATTCCGAACCGCTGCTCCCCCCGTCATTCCGAACCGCCGAAGGCGTGTGAGGAATCTGTATCACACCACAGAAGGAGGGTTTTGTCATGACGACCACAGGCTACGTCTACATACTGACCAATTGGAATAACCAGGTCATGTATAC